>Ga0247817_10000028_pt1 | contig 234913 bp, 231 predicted proteins | sample UWRJL212509R1_FD_178010 | JGI IMG/M metagenome (GOLD analysis project Ga0247817, IMG submission 178010) | Plant litter microbial communities from Arlington Agricultural Research Station in Wisconsin, United States - UWRJ-L212-509R-1 | ecosystem: Environmental > Terrestrial > Plant litter >... | reverse complement strand
GCTTGAGACAATCTTTTAACAGATTTGAAATGTTTTATTAACGTAATCATCGTTTTCTCGCCAATTCCAGGAATCGATTCCACCGAAGTTGTCAAGGCCGATTTGCTTCGTTTGTCTCGGTGGTGCGTGATTCCAAAACGGTGCGCTTCATTTCTTAATTGCTGAATGATTTTTAAAGTTTCCGATTTTTTGTCTAAATACAACGGAATCGAATCGCCTGGATAAAACAGTTCTTCCAATCGTTTTGCAATCCCGATTATTGCAATTTTTCCTCTTAAATTCAAATCGTCCAAACTTTTCAAAGCCGAAGAAAGCTGTCCTTTTCCACCATCGATAATGATTAATTGTGGCAACGGCTGTTCTTCGTCGAGCAATCTTTTGTATCTTCTGTAAACGACTTCTTCCATCGAAGCAAAGTCATTCGGACCTTCAACAGTTTTGATATTAAAATGTCGGTAGTCTTTTTTGCTCGGTTTTCCATCCTTAAAAACCACGCAAGCCGCCACCGGATTTGTTCCTTGAATATTCGAATTATCAAAACATTCAATGTGTCTTGGTTCCACCGAAAGTCGCAAATCTTTCTGCATCTGCGCCATAATTCGGTTGGTATGCCGGTCTGGATCCACGATTTGCAATTGCTTCAATTGATCCATTCTATAGAATTTTGCATTGCGAAGCGACAATTCTAAAAGCTGTTTTTTATCGCCCAATTGTGGCACGGTCACTTTCACTCCCGAAACTTCGGGATCGCCCAAATCAATCTCAAACGGAACAATGATTTCTCTCGACAAAAGCTTGAATCTTTCACGTAATTCCACAACTGCCAATTCCAATAATTCTTCGTCGGTTTCTTCCAATTTCTTCTTCATTTCCAACGTATGCGAACGGATGATCGCTCCATGGGAAATCTGCAAAAAGTTTACATAGCCCATCGATTCGTCGGAAGTTATTGAGAAAACATCCACATTTGAAATCCTCGGATTCACTATTGTTGAACGCGATTGATAATTTTCTAAAACATCGATTTTGTCTTTAATTTTTTGCGCTTCTTCAAATTTCATTTCCGTAGCCAAATTTTTCATCAGTGTTTTAAAATCCTTCAGGCTTTCCTTGAAATTTCCTTTTAAAATCTCTCGAATGGCGTCCACATTTTTTTGGTACTCTTCTAAGGATTGATGCCCTTCACACGGACCTTTGCAATTGCCGATATGATATTCCAAGCACACTTTATATTTCCCAGAATTGATATTTTCACGCGACAAATCATAGTTGCAAGTCCGCAATTGGTACAATTCTTTGATCAAGTCTAAAAGCGTGTGAACGGTCTTAAAACTGGTGTAAGGACCAAAATATTCGGAGCCGTCTTTGACCATGTTTCTGGTCGTGAAAATTCTGGAAAAAGGTTCTCTTTTGATGCAAATCCAAGGATAAGTTTTGTCATCTTTCAGCATCACATTGTAGCGAGGCTGGAGCTTTTTGATCAGATTATTTTCTAAAAGCAACGCATCGGTTTCTGTAGGAACAACAATGTGTTTTATCGAAACAATCTTTCGAACCATCACATTTGTGCGTCCGTTTTCGTGCAATTTATTGAAATAAGATGAAACTCTTTTTCGAAGATTTTTTGCTTTTCCTACGTATAAAATCTTGTCATCCTTATCATAATACTGATACACGCCCGGATTATCGGGCAAGGTTTGGATTTGAAGTTCTAAAGGAGTTCGCATTTGACAAAGTTACTCGCAAAAATTTCCAATTGCAAGCGATGAATTTTGATTTTAAACGGTTTTAGGAAATATTTAGCGTTCCCTAATTTGAATTTTATATTTTTATGGAATTAAAAAAAGAACCACAGATTCGCAGATTTTTTGAAAATTTTAAATCTTTCGTTTTCTTGCCACAGATTAAACGGATTCAAATGATTTTAATGTTTGTGGAAAGAAATCTGCGAATCTGCGGTAAGAGCGGTAAAAAATATATGGCAAAAAACATAACGATTTTAGGCGAAACTATTCTTCCTGGCGAAAGTCGCATTTTAAATATGGAGATTGCAAAACTCCACACAATGACCAAGTTGAAGATTCCTGTAATCATTGAGAGATCAGAAATTGACGGTCCCACAGTTTTGTTTTCTGCCGGATTGCACGGCGATGAGATCAATGGCGTGGAAATTGTGCGCCAATTAATTGTTCAAAAAATCAACAAGCCAAAAATCGGTACGATAATTTGTATTCCAACAATAAATGTCTTTGGATTTTTGAACCAAAAACGCGAATTCCCTGACGGAAGAGACATGAACCGCGTTTTTCCGGGGAGCATGAACGGATCTTTGGCCAGTCGTTTTGCTTATTATTTATTGAACGAAATCATCCCAAATGTGGATTATTGCATTGATTTTCACGCTGGCGGTGCTTCAAGATTTAATGCTCCACAAATTAGATTGGTGCCAAATAATCGCGTATTAAAGAAATTGGCAGATGTATTTCATCCTCCTTTTGCCTTATATTCCAAAAATATTGCAGGTTCATTCAGAAATTCTTGCGATAAATTAGGTGTAAAAATGTTGCTTTTTGAAGGTGGAAAATCGTTGGATATCAACGAGTCAATTACCAGAGAAGGTGTTGAAGGAACAAAGCGTTTCTTAGACCATTTTGGAATGCTAAATCCAAAAAAAAATACTTCTGTTCCCGATAAAAAGACAATTTACATCGAAAAATCAGGCTGGGTTCGCGCCAAGAATTCCGGAATGCTTCACAGTTTCACGACCATTGGAAATTATGTTCAAAAAGGAGAAGTTTTGGCCACGATTTCTGATCCTTACGGAAAAGTAGAAATCAAATTAAAAGCTCCAAATGCTGGTTTTGTAATCAATGTAAATGATGCTCCGATTGTGTATCAAGGTGATGCTGTTTTTCATCTTTCAATTGGTTTGGAATATGGAGAAGCTTGATTTCACAGAGTTTCACAGAGAAAAATCACCAAGGTTCACAAAAAAAATTCAAATGAACAAAAAAGAACTCCGAGTAAAACATAAAGCTTTAAGAGCAAAACTCTCTTCAGAAGACATTGAGGATAAAAGCCTTGCGATTGCAAACCAAGCCGTGAAATCAGACTTTTGGAACAAATTATACTACCATATTTTTCTTCCGATTGTGGAACACAAAGAAGTGGATACTGAATTTCTATTGCAGGTTTTAGCTGGGAAAGACAAGGAGATTGTAGTTTCTAAATCTAATTTTGAAACTCGAAAAATGACACATTATTTGCTAACTGACAACACTAGATTCCAAAAAAACGAATACAATATTCCAGAACCTGTTGACGGAATTGAAGTTCCTGCCAATAAAATTGACGTGGTTTTTGTGCCACTTTTAGCTTTTGATAAAAAAGGACATCGTGTGGGTTATGGCAAAGGTTTTTATGATAATTTCTTGGCTGAATGCAGAACTGACGTGCTCAAAATTGGCTTGTCATTTTTTGAAGCGGAAGAAGAAATCATCGATGTTTGCGAAAGCGACGTACAATTGGATTTTTGTATTACTCCAGAGAAAGTGTACAATTTTAGCAATCTGTAAAACGGTTATTCCTGCAAGTTATTCTTAAAAATCTTATTTTCAGAGTTATGTGTTGGTCCGAATGCTTTTTTATTGAATACAATTAAAATTCCGACACCTGTAGAAATCGCCATGTCGGCAATATTGAAGATTGCATTAAAGAATGTAAAATGTTTTCCTCCGAGCCATGACGGCAAGTCACCTTCCCAAATAGGAAAATAAAGCATGTCGACAACCTTTCCGTGAAACCAAGTTCCATAAGGTTGGTCAGAAAAAAGTGTCGCCACTTGTCCATTGCTGTGGTCAAAAATAACTCCATAGAAAACAGAATCGATGATATTTCCAAAAGCGCCCGCCAAAATCAAGGAAATAGCCACAATTAAAAAGTTTGAGTAATTTTTTCTAACCGAGTCCCAAAGCCAATACCCGATTCCGGAAACGGCCACGAGCCTGAAAAGCGTCAAGATCAGTTTTCCATATGCGCCTGGAATTTCGGTTCCCCAAGCCATTCCTTCGTTTTCGATCAGCAAGATTTTGAACCAGCTGGCCACGTCAACTTGGCCTGGTTCACCATAAATAAAGTTGGTTTTGATATAGATTTTTGAAATCTGATCAACGATTAATATGAGAACTACTAATAAATATGCTTTCTTTAGGGACATTTCAGGGATTTTGAGGGCAAAAATAGGAATTATTATTCATAAAAAACGCTCCGTTGGGAGCGTTTATATTTTTTTAGTCTAAGCTTATCGTTGCAAGTTTTTTGCTTCAATACTCATTGTCGCGTGGGGAACAATTTTCAGTCTTTCCTTTCCGATCAATTTGCCGGTAACTTTGCAAACTCCGTAAGTTTTGTTTTCCACACGGAAAAGTGCGTTTTTCAAGTCGCGGATGAACTTCTCTTGGCGAATTGCCAATTGAGAGTTCGCTTCTTTTGACATTGTTTCACTTCCTTCTTCGAAAGCCTTGAACGTTGGCGACGTATCGTCTGTACCGTTGTTAAGGTCATTCATATAAGCGCTTTTGATTAAATCTAAATCAGCCTGTGCTTTTTGTATTTTGCCTAAAATAATTTCTTTGAACTCTGCTAAATCAGCATCTGAGTATCTTGCAATTTCATCTACCATATTGTGATTATTTTGAAATTAATATCCTTGTTTTAATATTATCAAACTCAACTTCTATACCGTTTTCTACTTTATCCTCAATCAACAGCTCTTCGGTCAATGTTTCTGCCTTGATGTATTCTGAATTTGCTTGCAAAGCTTCTTCTAAAATACCGTCTTTTTGCACCTGAACTTTAATCTTATCTGTCACTTCAAAACCTGAATCTTTTCGGATGTTTTGAATACGGTTAACCAATTCTCTTGCGATTCCCTCTTTTCTCAATTCATCAGAAATGGTAATATCTAAAGCAACCGTAATTCCGTTTGCGTTTGCGACCAACCAACCTTCAATATCTTGAGATGAAATCTCCACGTCTTCAGAAGTTAAATTAATACTTTTCCCTGATATGACAATATCTAACGCGCTATTCTTATCTAATTCATTGATTTGCTCCTGTGAGAAATTTTGTATCTCTTTGGAAATCAATCCCATATCTTTTCCAAAACGCGGTCCTAATGCTTTAAAATTAGGCTTAATCTGCTTCACCAATATACCAGAAGCATCGTCTAAAAGCTCCACTTCCTTCACGTTAACTTCTGCTTTTATCAAGTCAGAAACCGCCTCAATTTCAGCCTTTTGTTTGTCGTCAAGTACTGGAATCATTACCTTTTGCAACGGTTGACGCACTTTAATCATTTCCTTCTTACGTAAGGATAAAACTAGTGAAGAAATGGTCTGCGCTTTCTGCATTCTGCTTTCTAACGATTTATCAACAAAGTTATCAGCATATTTTGGAAACTCGGCCAAATGTACACTGCTGAAATCTTCTGTGTGTGTCGCCTGCGTTAAATCTCTGTAAAGCTTGTCCATAAAGAACGGAGCGACCGGAGCGCTTAATTTTGCAACGGTCAAAAGACATGTATATAATGTTTGGTACGCCGCAATTTTGTCTTGCGCATAATCGCCTTTCCAGAAACGTCTTCTGCACAAACGCACATACCAGTTGCTCAAATTCTCTTGAACGAAGTCAGAAATGGCACGAGTGGCTCTTGTTGGCTCATAATCAGCATAAAAAGCATCCACGTCTTTTATCAAAGTATTTAATTCGGATAAAATCCAACGATCGATTTCTGGTCTGTCTTCCAACGGAATTTCCGCTTCTGCGTAAGTGAATCCGTCGATATTGGCGTATAAACTAAAGAATGAATACGTATTATATAATGTTCCGAAGAATTTTCTTTTTACCTCAGCAATTCCTTCGATATCAAATTTTAAGTTGTCCCAAGGATTGGCATTCGAAATCATGTACCAGCGCGTCGCATCCGGACCGTGATTGGCAATTGTTTCGAATGGATCAGTTGCATTTCCTAGACGCTTCGACATTTTTTGTCCATTTTTATCTAGAACCAAACCGTTTGACACTACATTTTTATAGGCAATTTTATCAAAAACCAACGTTCCAATCGCGTGAAGCGTATAAAACCAACCACGCGTTTGGTCAACTCCTTCTGCAATAAAATCAGCTGGAAAATCTTTGTTTTCGTCAATTTTGTCTTTATTTTCAAAAGGATAATGCCATTGTGCATAAGGCATTGCTCCAGAATCGAACCAAACATCAATCAGGTCGCTTTCGCGTTTCATTGGCTTTCCAGAAGCAGAAACTAATGTAATTTCATCAACTACATTTTTATGAAGATCTACCAAATCATAATTGGTTTCCGACATATTTCCGATCTCAAAACCTTTGAATGGATTTTCTTTTTGGAAACCAGCTTCGATTGATTTCTCAATGGCGTTGTATAATTCTTCGACAGAACCAATCAATACTTCCTCTTTTTTGTCTTCGGTTCTCCAGATTGGCAATGGGATTCCCCAATATCTTGAACGGGAAAGGTTCCAGTCGTTGGCGTTTTTCAGCCAGTTTCCAAAACGTCCTTCGCCTGTAGATTTTGGTTTCCAGTTGATGGTGTCGTTCAAATCGAACATTCTGTCTTTTACATCCGTCACTTTGATGAACCAAGAATCTAACGGATAATACAAAAGCGGTTCGTCAGTTCTCCAGCTGTGAGGGTAACTGTGGACGTATTTTTCAACTTTGAACGCTTTGTTTTCTTCTTTTAAGCGAATCGCGATTTCAACATCTACCGATTTCTCTGGAGCAGTTCCCGCATCATAATATTCGTTCTTCACATATTTGCCAGCGAAATCGCCCATGTGTGAAGTAAATTTTCCTTGTAAATCTACCAATGGAACTGGAGTTCCATTTTCGTCTAAAACCAACATTGGCGGTACTTCTGGCGTAGCTTCTTTGGCTACTTTTGCATCATCAGCACCGAAAGTTGGCGCCGTGTGAACGATTCCTGTACCATCTTCTGTCGTAACGAAATCTCCTGAAATTACTCTAAAAGCATTTTCTGGATTTTGGTAAGGTAATGCGTAAGGCAATAATTGTTCGTATTTGATTCCGACTAAACTTTGTCCCTTACATTCTGCCAATACTTTAAATGGAATATTTTTATCACCAGATTTAAAATTTTCAAAATCTGCATCTTCTGTACTTTCGAAGAAACCTTTTCCAAATTGTTTTCCGACCAAATTCTTAGCCAAAACTACATTTACAGGTTCAAAAGTATATTGATTGAAAGTCCTTACTAAAACATAATCGATTTTTGGTCCAACTGTCAAAGCGGTATTTGATGGCAAAGTCCAAGGCGTTGTCGTCCAAGCTAAAAAGTAAAAATCATTTCTAAATCCAACGACGTTTTTATCCAAATGAAATGCTCTTTCTACTTCATTCTCACCCTCCTCAAATTTTGGAAGACTTTTAAACTGAGCCACAATCGTCGTATCCGTTACATCGCGATATGCTCCAGGTTGGTTTACTTCGTGAGAAGATAATCCGGTTCCTGCTTTTGGAGAATACGGCTGAATGGTGTACCCTTTGTACAACAAACCTTTGTCATAGATTTGTTTCAAAAGCCACCAAACCGACTCCATATATTTTGGTTTGTAGGTTACGTATGGATCTTCCATATCCACCCAATAACCCATTTTTTCAGTTAAATCATTCCACACGTCGGTGTAACGCATTACTGTTTTTTTACAGGCTTCGTTATATTCTTCGATGGAAATTGTTTTTCCGATATCTTCTTTTGTGATTCCGAGTTCTTTCTCCGTTCCCAATTCTACTGGCAAACCGTGAGTATCCCAACCAGCTTTTCTTTTTACCTGAAAGCCTTTTTGGGTTTTATAACGACAAAAAATATCCTTAATCGCACGAGCCATTACGTGGTGAATTCCAGGCAATCCGTTTGCAGAAGGCGGTCCTTCAAAAAATACGTAAGGTTGGTTTCCTTCGCGTGTCGTTACGCTTTTCTCGAAGATGTTTTCTTTTTTCCAGAAATCAAGTACTTCAGACGCTACCGTTGGCAGGTCAAGTCCTTTATATTCAGTAAATTTTGTGCTCATTATTGTCGTTTTCTAAAATCAATTTGCGAATGTAATAAATTGTAGTGAGAAGTGAGTAGTGAGAAGTGAGTTTTTGGGTGGTTTGTTGAATGTCTGATTATTTACAACTGATTTTTGAAGATTGCGCAATTATCTTCCTTTCCAATAATCAATCAAATCGCTCAAGACTTCTGAGAGTTTTTCTAGGGAATTTGGCTTGTGGAAAAATCCGTTGATTTGTCGTTTGAAGGCTTCTTCTGCCGTAAATTCATTCCAAGCACTTGTAAAATAAAGGAAAGGGATTTTCTTATTGACAATTGCAGCTTCCTGCAACATGGCGTCGCGAAGCTCGAAACCGTTCATCTTTGGCATGCTGATATCTGAAATTATTAAAAACGGATGGCAGTCTTCTTCAAGCAAATATTCAATCACGGCCGTGCTGTCGCTAAAAATTTTTATTTCATTGGGAAGCAAATCAGAAAGCACTTCTTTAAAAAATTCTTGGTCGTCAGCATCGTCTTCTATCACCACAATTGGTCCGTCTTTTTTCATCGTATAATTTAAGTGGCGCAAAATTATCGCAGAATAACTGATTCTTCTTACATAATTCAAGTTTAAAGTTGAAGAATAACAAGGATTTCTGAGTTACAGGCATCGACTTTAAGTTTGGATTTTATACCAATAAATAATTCTTACTCTTTGAAAAACAATTCATTAAAATTAAAATTCGGCAACAAAAAATATTTTCTTAACATAAAAATCAGGTATTTCTACTGTTTTTTAACATTTGTCTAATGACGTACTTTGCGAGTAACAAAAAACTATAACAAATGAAAAATTTTGCCCCCTTATTCCTGAAGAACATCGGTTATGTTGTTCTCAGTTGCTTTTTATTGACAGCATGTAAAAAAGATCAGAAAGATGCCGATGATAAAAAGAGTTCTGAATTAGCCTATAAAACAGAATCGACTGCCTGTGAATGCGAATCTTCCTGGTTTCCTCATTCGCAGACGCCCGCTCCCGAAGAAGGAAAAGGGAGTCCCTTTGATGCGTCTTCCACTACAAATTGTATTTTCCACCAATGGTCATGGCAAAAATTCTTGTGGCTGACCAAACCTCAGGCCAACAATAATCCTTTATTTTTAAATGAATTGACCCAGGTTTCAGATGCCTTGATTCCGGTTCAGAAGCAAAACGGCGCTAACCTTGTGCTAACTTATACTGAACAAGCGGGTTCTAATGGCGTTTTGAAAGTGAATCCGTTATATGGTGGCACTGATGCAATTGCCAAAGATTATACGGTTTATTATTCCATTCATTCGAATGACATCTTGCTAAATGCGGCGAAGAATTTTAAAGATAGCCTGAATTCTAAAAAACTGCCTGAAAACAACTTGAAAACATTTCCGGTAGGTTCTTTAGAATTGAAAGTGTCTTGGGTTGATGCCAATACTATCAAAGCTGACAAGCAGAAAGATTTTTTTATCACGACTGCGGCAATTACAAATGACGGAAAAAATTATACTCAAAAAAGAGTTGCTTTGTTAGGAATGCACGTTGTGGGCGTTGTAATAAATCATCCTGAATTTATCTGGGCTACTTTTCAACATCAGGATTTGGGTCCTACTTATGACTGGAAAAATCATTATGCCGCATCTTCTGACGAAAAATTATTGTTTAGCAAAGGTAGAACAGGCGGACTTGGCGGTATAACTTGGGGAGCTACAGGTGCTGCGATTCCGCTTAAAGCGTATGATTTATTTCAATTTGGAGTTCCGAAAACAACAGATGATACTTTTATGGAAACCGCGCAGTCAGAACCGATGAACTTTGACAACATCAAAAACATCAATGATTGTGTCGCATCAAAGCTTGACGATGTTTGGAATAATTATTTTTATAATGGCTCAATCTGGATCAATACCGATGGAATGTCAAAAGAACAACAGGCAAAAACACTAGTCAAATTAGCTGCTAATTTGGGGAGCGCGACGCCGGGATCATTTGCAAGAGGTTCTTTAAATAATGCCAATATCACGATGGAAACTTTTACGCAGACTTTTGAAACTCAAATGGACAGCATCAATGTTTCCACTTTGGCAAATTGTTTTTCTTGCCATTCTTCTGTGGCTTACAACGGGAAAAATCCGCAGACTTATTCTCCTTTGCATGTCAGCCATGTTTTTAAAGCTTATGTTAAAAGTAGCCAAGGACAATCAAGAATGCAAATTGAACGCTTGAAAGACCAAGAATTTGAAACAACAAAAAGAGCTTTAGAATAATTCAACCTAACCCATTTTTTTAAAGGCACTTTGATTTACAATTAAATCAAGGTGCTTTTTTATTTGGATATGTTTTATATTTGAAGTTCATCTTTCAGCACAGCCAAATGCAAATTAGAAAATTTGAGACACGTGATACTCCTAGACTTATTGAATTGCTTCGACTGAACACGCCTGAATATTTTTCTGAAAGTGAAGAAGAAGACTTTGTTTATTATTTAAAAAATGAAATTGAGCATTATTTTGTGCTTTTGGTAAACGATGAAATCATGGGTTGCGGTGGCTTTAATTTATCCGATGACAAAGAAACAGGAAAGATTTCTTGGGATATTTTTCATCCAGAAAGCCAGGGAAAAGGTTTTGGGACGGCGCTGACAAATTATCGAATCGAGCGTATGAAGGAAATCAAAAGCGTAGAGAAAATATCGGTTCGGACATCGCAGTTGGTTTATCCGTTTTATGCAAAATTTGGATTGGAACTTAAAGAAATTGTGAAAGATTATTGGGCGCCAGGTTTTGATTTGTATCGAATGGAAGCTGACGCAGAATTTGTTACCTTGCGGTAGAAATTATTCTATTTTAAATTTCCATTTGAATGAAAGCACAAATCAAGTTTTTTACCTTTTTATTACTATTTTCAAATATTTGTGGTTTCTCACAAACAGCTTATATTGCAAATCAATTAGACAACACGGTATCAGTCATAAATACTTCGAATATGTCTGTGGTCAGCACAATTGCAGTTGGACAAGCTCCTGTGGGAGTAACAGTAAGTCGCGACGGAAGTAAAGTGTATGTCTCTAACATTGATTCAGGCGACGTAAGTGTCATAAATACTGCTACAAATACTGTTTCTGCTACAATTACAGGTTTAAATAATCCGTATGGATTAGCGCTAAATTCAGATGGAAGTAAATTATATGTTACAAGTATTACTTTAAACACCGTGAGCGTAATCAACACGTTAACTAATTCGATTGTTGCTACAATTCCTGTAAGAGAAAATCCAAGAGGTATTGTTATCACTCCAGACGGCTCAAAAGCATATGTTTCTAATTATTTTACAAATAGAATAAGTGTCTTAGATTTGGTAGCAAATGTCGTTTCTGAAACAGTGAACACAGGAGATGCTAATCCTATGGGCATGGTTTTCAGTCCTTATAATGCAAAATTATACTTTACACATGGTTTAAATTTAAGTATTCTTGATACAAATACAAACACAATTATTAACACGATTCCGCTGAATGTTAATTTGGCGTATGCGTTAGCAATGAGTCCTGATGGTTCAAAAATTTATATTTCTTACAGCAATTCTAATTTGATAAGCGTTTTTAACACTGCTACAAATACCATTATTGGATCAATATATTCTGGCGCTTCACAAGGCCTATCTATCACTCCAGACGGAAGTAAACTTTATGCGACAAGTCAAAACCAGAATTCTGTTCACGTTATAAACACAAGCAACAATACCGTTTCTAATACAATTTCTGTTGGACGCTATCCTGTTTCTTTTGGAAATTTTATTTCTACACACAACTCTTCTTATGTTAATACGTCCGGTTTCACTCGGTTTTTACCCTATATGCCATCCGACGGCTATCCTATTAGTCCAGCTGGAAATTGTGCTCCGATTGTAAGAACACAGGATGGCGGCTATTTGTTACATTATGGTTACACTGCTAGAGTTTCTGGATATATATATGAGTCAAGCTCACATATTGTAAAAACTGATGATACATTTGTACCACTCTGGCGAAAAGCCTTGCCCGGATGGAATGGAAAAAAAACACTTGCTTTTAATGATGGCTCGTTTATACTATTTTCAAATACGAGCAACACATATAATCAATACTATCCTTATTATGATAGAAATAGCAGATTTCGTATTGAAAAAATTAGTGCTGACGGACAAAATATATGGGCAAAAGTCAATCAAGAACCGTTTGAAGAAACCATTGGAATAAGCGACGGTTTTATAAAAAACACCTCTACCGTAAAATTTGCAGGCTCTAGAGCTACAACATCAACTCTCGCTCACCCGCTTCTAATGGATTTTGATCTGAACGGAAATTTTTTGCAAGGCTTCACATTAGAAGGACAAGAGCTACCAAACGGAACTATCGAAAGCATCAGCAATGATGAATTTGGGAATTATTATGTCTTAATCTCGAGAGATTATCATATCAACGCTATATTAACACATAAGAAATATGTCGCCAAGCTGAGCGATTCGAATACTATTTTATGGTGCAAAAGAATAGACTTTACAAATTCAAATTATAAATCTGATAAAAGCTATTCAGAATCCATCGTTATTCTTGGAAATGGTGATTTAATGATAGGTAGCAAAATTATCCAATCAAATTTGAATTCTTCACATTTAACTAGAATTAGCAGTAATGGTGATTTGATTTGGTCAAAATCTATAAACAATGTAGCTACCCAAGTTAACAGTTTAAAAGAAATATCTCAAAATGAAATAATTGGTTCAGGATTAACAGACTATTCAATAGATGGCAGAAATTTAATTTTCAAGATTGACGGCGAAGGCAATTTAATTTGGTCGAAAAAATATGGCAAATCTTTCGCAATTAGCCAATTATATCAAAAAGATCCGAATGACTGGTATTTTGCTGCGCACTATCGCTCAAATGACAGAAGATTGAATCAGCCCATTCTATTTAATGTTGATAGTAACGGAAATTCCGAGTGTATTGAGGAAAATGCCGTTTTAAATCTAACTACTGCGCCAGTAGTCTTAACTTCAATTCAACTAACATCAACTCCAATAATTCTAGCAACAACAGATTATACTCCTTTTCAGAAAGGAGATCAAAGTTTTTTTAACGAATGTACCACGTTATCGACGACAGAATTTAAAGATGAAGGCCAGATTAACATTTTTCCAAATCCCAGCAACGGGCTAATCAATGTTGTTTCAAAAAACAATATAAATAAGCTAATGGTGTATAATTTCATTGGTCAGGAGATTAAAAAAATTCAACCTAATGAGTACAATTTTTCTTTTATTATCGAAAATCCAGGGATTTATGTAATTAAAATTGAAACCGAAGTAGGAAATAAAATTTTTAAAGTCATTGTAAAATAAAAGGCTTGTTTCCATCAATTAAAAGCTAGAACAGAATGATTAACTTGCTGTAAATAATTATGAAGATGATACTTGAAGCGAAAATTCCGAAGAAAATACTTTTGAGACAGCACGAAATTACGGCTGAGTATTTAAAAGAACTTGACAAACATTTGCTCGATATCGTGGAAGAACGCAGTCTTGAAATGTTTGAAATCAGAGATTTTGCCGGAATTCTGCACATTCATCCGACGCATCTGAGCAACACGATAAAGCTGACTACGGGCAAACATCCTTGTTATTTTTATGAGGAAAAAATATTGAATATTGCCAAAGGAATGCTGGAAACCAATGAAAAGTCAATCGGAGCCATTGCTACTTTGCTGACTTATGACCCGTCAAATTTTACCAAATTTTTCAAAGCTTTTACAGGAATGACGCCAAAGCAATACCGCCAGTCTTACTTTGAAAAATCAATGCAAAATTCGGAAGCTGTCACCATTTAAACTGTAGCTGTCACCATTTTTTTCAAGCACAGACGCAGTAACTTTACTGTATTAAATTTTAATAAAAAATAAGATGGCAAATAGTAAAATTGTCCTTGTGACTGGCGGAAGCCGCGGACTTGGAAAAAATATGGCGTTAGCGCTTGCAAAAAAAGGACTTGACGTAATTTTGACTTACAACAGCAAAAAAGACGAAGCCGACGCGGTGGTTTCAGAAATCGAAGCAGCAGGGCAAAAAGCGCTGGCACTGCAGTTAAACACTGGTGAAATCAGTTCTTTTGATGCTTTTTTTGAAACTTTAAGGAAGGAAGCAAAAACGGTATTCGGAACCAATAAAATCGATTATTTGGTAAACAACGCAGGTGTCGGGATTTATGGCGCTTTCGCGGAAATTACCGAAGAACAGTTCGATACTTTATTAAATATCCACTTTAAAGGAGGCTTTTTCTTGACGCAAAAAGCGTTGTCAATCTTGAATGACGGCGGCGGTATTGTTAATATTTCTACAGGCTTGGCACGTTTTGCCCTGTCAGGATATTCAGCTTATGCAGCCATGAAAGGCGCAATGGAAACCTTGACAAGATACCAGGCAAAAGAATTAGGAGCAAGAGGAATCCGTTCTAATTCTGTCGCGCCGGGTGCGATTGAAACTGATTTCGGCGGCGGCGTTGCCCGTGACAATGCTGAAGTTAACAAGCATATTGCTTCAACGACTGCCTTGGGACGCGTTGGACTTCCTGATGATATCGGCGGCGTGGTTGCGTTTTTGTGCAGCGACGATGCAAGATGGGTGAACGCGCAACGCATTGAAGTTTCGGGGGGTACCTTGATTTAAAACTTTTTTTTTAGAATAGCAGAAAGCGCAACAGTTTAAAAACCTGTGGCGCTTTTTTTGTGATATTGTCGTGTTATTTTTGATTGGCTTTTTGTAAATTCATACTTTTAAAATTCTAACTACAACTTTTTTCATAATGCCAAAAACTACACTAAAAAGAACGGATTCAACCGATCCTGATTTTCAAAAACTGGTCGCACTTTTAGACAATTATCTCACCGGAGTCAATGGTGAAAACGATGCGTTTTTCTCTCAATTTAATACAATCGATGCTTTGCACCACGTGCTCGTTGCTTACAGTGACGGCGTTCCCGTGGGTTGCGGCGCTTTTAAGCCTTACTCTGAAAACACGGTTGAGATTAAGAGAATGTATGTTCTTCCAGAATTCAGGGAACAAGGAATTGCGAGGCAGATTTTAAAAAACCTGGAATATTGGGCAGAAGAATCCAACTTTGATTTCTGCATTTTAGAAACCAGCAAGAACATGGAAGACGCTGTAAAATTGTACCAAAAATCTGGTTATGCGACAATTCAGAATTATGGGCAATATAAAGATATCGAAAGCAGCGTTTGCATGAAAAAATATATTTCTGAAATCTAATTGTAAGAAAAATAAATGTAAATTTACTATACAAAAATCGCTTTACGTCTAAAAAACGAGCTATGGAAAATTTACTTTGGAATAAAATTCTAGCCTTCGACTTTGACCAGCCAATCAGTGATTACGGATTTTCAGTTCGTTTGGCAAAAGAGAATTTCTGGACGATTAATTTTACGTCAGAAGCAATTTTAGAGTATAAAAAATTCATGTATCTCGCCGCAACGGCCAAACAGATGGTTTCTCCGTCAGAAATTGTGGACACCGTTTGGCACCAGCATTTGATTTTCACGCAGTCTTATAATGAATTCTGCACGCTTTTGGGCAAGCGCATTGAGCATGTTCCGTCAACGCACAATCGCGATGAGTTCGAAAAATTCAAACTGGCAAAAGAGCGAACGCAACAATTGTATTCAGAAGTTTTTGGCGAACAGCCGAAAGAAATCTGGAATTTTGCGAACATCCACGAACCGCTAAATCTCAAAAAATCAAAGTTTAAAATCCGGAGTTTTCTGATTGTGGGAATTCTGTTGGTTTTATTTCTGATGTTTCCAGTAACAAAACTCTTGAATCCGGTTTACTTACAAATAAAAAATCCGTTGTTTTTGGTCGTATTTATTTTATTGGTCGTCATCGCTTTCCTTGGATTGGAAAGCTACAGCCGAAGTCAATTATCGAAGCTCGTGAATGGCTGGAATAAAAATCTGTTTATTTTCAACCTCTCGCCTTTTGAGCTGATCTACATGAAAAAAAGAAATTTTTCTGACGTAATTCATGCCAATGTCAACAATCTCATAACTGCTAAAAATGTCAAAATAAGCAGTGACAACAAGCTTTTTGCAGGAAATAATGACGGTATTGAAAACCAAATGCAGTTCATTACTTACGATACTTTAGAAAGTGCGGGAAGAATGCCTTATGCTTTGCTTTATAAGATTTTAGTGGCAAAGCCGATTTTTACGAATATCCCAAATGCAATTGACGCATTTTTGAAATATTTCATTAAATCAAAGTTTTTTGCGAGGCTTTTTGTTTCAAATTTCGCAGTTCTCTCGTTAGTCTTTTTATTCGGAATCGGCCGTCTTTTTACCGGAATTTCAAGAGAAAAACCTGTTGGATTATTAACTTTTGTCTTGATCGTATATTTTTTCCTGACCATATTTTATTTCTTCAGGCTAGTAGTTATTTTAGTCAAAATCACACTTCCAGAATATTACAAAACCAATATAATTCCCAAAAAAGAAAACCGCCACAAGTGGGATTGGAGCGCTTATCTGATAGGAAATTCTGTTTTGGCGACCGCTTTTTTGCCGCTGATTTACCAATCTGATATTCCTTCATCGAATTCTGGAAGCTCTGGAGGCTGTTCTTCCGGTGGCAATTCGTGCTCAAACGGAAGCTCCTGTGGCAGTTCGTGCGGAAGCAGTTGCGGTGGTTGCGGCGGCGGCGATTAAAAAATCCAATTATGAAAAAATTATTTCTTGCACTTTTATTTTCAGGAAGCTTTTCCTGTTTTTCTCAAGCCCGATATTCTGGATTCATTGACAAATATCCTATTGAACTTGTAGCGGAAAGCACTGCTAGCTCAAGCGAAGGCGTTTACATGTATAAAAAATTCGACATCCCGATTTTCTTATCAGGAAAATTAGAAAACGGCACTTTTACATTTACAGAAAAAGACAGCGACGGCAAAGAAGCTGCAACGATGACTTTTAAAAACGTGGCCGATTCTGGCTTAAAAGAAGGAATTTGGAAGGATTTAAAAACCGGGAAAGAATTCAAAATCACGCTTGCCAAAGAATTTGAATTTCAAGACGGAAACGATATTGCGTGGAAAAATGAAGAAATCCTGCAGACAGCATCGACCAAAGATTACTATTTTAAATTGGTCGCAGAAAAGCGAAAAGAGGATTATTATCCGCAGATTGGCGCTATCCGAATTTATGCTAAAAAAACAGATGCGCTGATTCAGGAACTGGAATTTTCCGGACAATTTCGAGGCATAAACAGTATTGGAATTGATGACTATAATTTTGACGGAATTCAAGATTTTTCGGTTTTTGAATCGAGTTATGCCGGGCCAAATACTTCGAGCATTTACTATCTATTCGACCCAAAAACAAAGAAATATTCTGAGAGTGGTTTTGCCGGAATTTCGCTTTCTTTTGATCCTTCGACAAAAACGATTTCTGAACACAATCAATGCTGTGCAGGCAGAATTGTGACGGAAGCAACATACAAATTGAAAAACAACAAGATGGTTTTGATCGAAGAACATTGCTTTGTATATGACGAAAAAAAGGGAGAATTGGTAGAAAGAAAAATGAAAGACTGCCACTAATTTATTTGGAATAAAAAGCTACCTTTCGCTTCAAATTAAAACAGTAAGATGAACGAAACCATTCCTGAAACGCTTTTAAAATCGAGCAGAAAACGAAGAATTGTAGCTTATTTAATCGACCATGTCATTATTTCATTTTTAATTGTAAGTACGATCTTTGGCTTCCTCGGCGCTGACTTCTTTGAAAAAAGTGATGCTTCAAAATTTGTCCCTACAATTTTATTCGGAATGTTATTTGGCTTCTTTCTCTACTTTTCAAAAGATGCCACAAAAGGAATCAGTCCGGGCAAATGGGTAATGGGAATCATGGTTCGCGACCAAAATGACTACAATTCAACACCATCTTTCAGACGACTTTTTCTAAGAAATATAACTCTAGTAATCTGGCCAGTTGAATTTATAGTTCTGGCAACAAGTGATAAAAAACTTCGACTGGGGGATAATTTGGCAAAAACCGTCGTGTTGCAAAATCCAAACAAGCCTTCAAAAACACCTAGAATTATCGCTTTGGTGGTCATTGGAATCGGCTTTATTACCTTCATGCTTACCTTTGCCTCAAACGCTTTAAAAAATTCTTTCGCTTATAAAACAGCAGTAGAAAACATAGAACAAAGTGACAATATTAAGAATAAAACTGGTGGTATTATTGGCTACGGAATGATTCCAAGTGGGACTATTCAGACTAGAAATGGCTATGGCAAAGCAAATTTAAATATTACTGTAAAGGGAAAGAAAAAAGACGTGGAAGTTCAGGCATACCTAGAAAAAAAACCTGATAGCGAGTGGATTTTAGTAGAAATGAATCCATAAAAGTTAATCAAAACATAAAAAGCGCATTGCCAATTCAATTCTTTTTATACATTTGTACCAAATAAAGATCATGAACACAATTTTAAACAATACTTGGTGGTGGAACTTACGTCAAACGTCGTGAGCGATACCTCCTATAAGTATTTTTTAAACCAAAATATCAAAAGGCTTGTCAATCACGACAAGCCTTTTTTGTTTTTACAACTTTTTGAAAATAAACAAATGAAAAAATATAAATTACATACCAATTTCAAGCAAATTCTCGCCGACACGATTACGCCGGTCAGTGTTTATTTGAAAATCAGAGATAAATTCCCGAACAGTCTCTTATTGGAAAGCAGTGACTATCATGCGAATAACAACAGTTTTTCGTATGTGTGTTTTAACCCGATTGCTTCGATTAAAGTGGAAAATAAGTCGATTGAAATCCAATATCCTGATCAGACTTCAGAAGTAAAATCTATCGAGAAAGACACGAATATTCCGCAGGAAATTTATAATTTTTCAAAGAAATTTGAAGCAGAAAATACCGATTTCAAATTCATCCACAACGGATTATTCGGCTACATTTCGTATGATGCCGTACAGCATTTTGAAAAAATAACAATCGGTCTTAAGTCGGAAGAAAATCAGATTCCAGAAATTTATTATGCGACTTACCAGAATATCATTGCCATAAATCACTTTAAAAACGAAGCATACATTTTCTGCCACAGCATCGACGGAAAAAATAATATTGCAGAAATCGAACAGCTTTTGCAGTCGAAAAACTTTGCTTCTTATTCGTTTTCAAAATCCGACGAAGGTTATTCAAACATGACCGACGAAGATTTTAAGCAAAATGTGGCTTTGGCAAAAAAACACTGTCTGCGCGGCGATGTTTTTCAATTGGTTTTGTCAAGACGTTTTTCGCAACCGTTTAAAGGCGACGAATTCAACGTTTATAGAGCTTTGCGAAGCATAAACCCGTCACCATATCTTTTCTTTTTTGACTATGGAAATTTTAAAATATTCGGTTCTTCTCCAGAAGCGCAACTGGTTATCAAAGGAAATAATGCCGAAATTCATCCAATTGCCGGCACTTTTAAACGCACCGGAAATGACGAGCAAGATGCCAATTTAGCGAAACAATTGACCGAAGACACCAAAGAAAACAGCGAACACGTGATGCTTGTCGATTTGGCCAGAAACGATTTAAGCCGCAGCTGCAACGAAGTCAAAGTCGAGAAATATAAGGAAGTCCAGTTCTTTTCGCACGTCATCCATTTGGTTTCAAAAGTGACCGGAAAACTGAAAGAAAACCATAATTTTATGGATTTGGTAGCCAAAACTTTCCCCGCTGGAACTTTGAGCGGCGCGCCAAAACACAAAGCGATGCAGCTGATCGAATCCATTGAAAAAACCAACCGCAGTTTTTATGGCGGCGCAATCGGTTTTATGGATTTCGACGGAAATTTCAACCATGCGATCATGATTCGTTCGTTTCTCAGCAAAAATCACGTTTTGCATTACCAAGCCGGCGCCGGAATTGTGGAAAGTTCTTCAGAAGAAAATGAAATGCAGGAAGTTTATAATAAATTAGGAGCGTTGCAAAAAGCGCTGGATCTTGCAGAAACATTATAAAAATTTTAGAAAAAACAGACGATGAAAATAATAATCATAGATAATTACGACAGCTTCACTTATAATTTAGTCCACTATTTAGAGGATTTGAACGCGGAAGTTACGGTGTATAGAAACGATGAATTTGAGCTTTCAGAATTGGAAAAATTCGATAAGATTCTCCTTTCGCCAGGACCAGGAATTCCGGAGGAAGCTGGATTGTTGAAGCAGGTTATCCAAAAATATGCACCAACAAAAAGCATCTTGGGAATCTGCCTCGGACTGCAAGCTATCGGAGAAGTTTTTGGAGGAAATTTGATCAATCTTGAAAAAGTCTATCACGGCGTTGCGACTAAGGTCAGCAAGGTTTCTGACGATTTTATTTTCAATGAAATTCCAGATGAAATGGAAGTCGGGCGCTACCATTCTTGGAGTGTCAGCACCGAAAATTTTCCTGACGTTTTAGAAATTACTTCTGTCGATGAAAACGGCCAAGTGATGTCTTTGAAACACAAAACTTATGACGTTCGTGGCGTCCAATACCATCCGGAAAGCGTGCTCACTCCTTACGGCAAAAAGATTCTGGAAAATTGGATAAGAGGTAAATAAACACAAAAAAACCCTTTACCCAAAACCTTACACCCAAAAAAGATGAAAACGATTCTAAACCGATTAATAAATCACGAAATACTTTCAAAATCAGAGGCAAAAGAAGTGCTTGTTTCTATTTCTTCTGGACACTATAACAATAGCCAAATCGCTTCTTTTCTGACGGTTTACATGATGCGAAATATCACGATTGACGAACTTTCTGGATTTCGTGAAGCATTGCTTGAATTGTGCATTCCTGTTGACTTTTCTGAGTATGAAACTATTGATTTATGCGGCACAGGCGGTGACGGAAAAGACACTTTTAACATCTCGACTTTGGCTTCCTTTATCGTTGCCGGAGCTGGTTTTAAAGTGGCAAAACATGGCAATTATGGCGTTTCATCCATTTCTGGATCGAGCAATGTGATGGAGAAATTAGGCGTAAAATTCAGCAACGAAGAAGCTTTTTTGAAAAAATGCATTGAAGACGCAAATATTTCAATTTTGCACGCGCCTTTGTTTCATCCGGCGATGAAAAATGTGGGTCCGATTCGAAAGGAATTGGGCGTGAAAACGTTCTTCAATATTTTAGGACCAATGGTAAATCCGTCGTTTCCAAAACATCAGATGGTCGGCGTTTTTAGTTTGGAATTGGCCCGAATGTATAGTTATTTATACCAAAACACAAATACGAATTTCTCGATTCTCCACGGTTTAGACGGTTTTGATGAAATTTCCCTGACGGATGACGTGAAGATTATTTCAAATACTTCGGAAGCGATTTTGAAAGTGGCAGATTTCAATCTAGAAAGAATTGATTTGTCCAAAATTCAAGGCGGAAAAACGACCGATGAAGCGGCCAAGATTTTCTACGATATTATTTCCGGAAAAGGCACAAAAGCCCAAAATGATGTGGTGTGTGCGAATGCTTCTGTGGCTATTTCTACAATCAATAAATTAAGCTATATCGAGAATTTCGCTTTGGCAAAAGAAACATTAGAAAGCGGAAAAGCTTTAGAAAAATTAAAAAAATTACAGGAATTAAGCCGATAATCATGAACATTCTAGATAAAATAATCCAAGACAAAAAACGCGAAGTGGCATTGAAAAAATCCATAATCCCGATGGAACAGTTGGAAGCTTCAGTTTTATTCAATTTGCGCACAAAATCCCTGAGCAAAATGTTGCAGAACAGCGCTTCGGGAATTATCGCGGAACACAAACGCCGTTCGCCTTCAAAACAAACCATCAATAACAGTTTTTCTGTGGAAGAAGTGGTTTTAGGCTATCAAAATGCCGGCGTTTGCGGGATTTCTGTGTTAACGGATGGAAAATATTTTGGAGGTTCTTTAGACGATTTGCTTTTGGCAAAAGCTTCGGTTTCTGTCCCGCTTTTGCGTAAGGAATTTGTCGTTGACGATTACCAAATCTTAGAAGCAAAAGCTTTTGGAGCAGATGCAATTCTGCTAATAGCTGCGGTTTTAGATCAAAAAGAGATTAAAAAACTGTCAGAATTTGCGCAGTCTTTGGCTTTGGAAGTTTTGTTGGAAGTACACAATTTAGAAGAATTGGAAAAATCAATTATGCCGAGTCTGGATATGATTGGCGTGAACAACCGCAATTTGAAAACCTTTGAAGTGAGCTTGGAAAACAGCATAAATCTGGCATCTTATATTCCTGATAATTTTGTAAAAGTTTCTGAAAGTGGCATCAGCGATGTGAACTCAATTAAGACTTTGCAAGGTTTCGGCTATAATGGATTTTTGATTGGGGAGAATTTTATGAAGACTGAAAATGCTGGGGAAAGTTGCCGAAATTTTATTTCAGAATTGTTGAAAATATAAAACACAGATTTCACGGATTTGCACAAACCAATCAGTGTGAATCTGTGAAACTGTGTTGAATAAAGAAATTTATGTCAGTAAAACTAAAAATATGCGGAATGAAGTTTTCAGAAAATATTCTGGAAACAGCACAATTGCAACCTGATTTCATGGGATTTATTTTCTATGAAAAATCGCCTCGTTTTTATTCGGAAGAAGTAATTCCCAATATTGATTTTATTAAGAAGGTCGGCGTTTTTGTAAATGCTTTGGAGGAAGAAATTTTAGAAAAAATTAAAAAATATGATTTGGATTTGGTGCAATTGCATGGAAATGAAAGTCCTGATTTTTGCAAAAAATTAAAAGACAAGTTTTTAGAAAATAAATTATCTGTAGAAATTATCAAAGCTTTTTCGGTAGATGAAAATTTTGATTTTGGAGCCTTAAAAACTTACGAAGAAAACACCCATTACTTTTTATTCGACACCAAAGGAAAATTATACGGCGGAAATGGAGCGACTTTTAATTGGCAGATTTTAAATAACTATCCCTTAAAAAAACCTTATTTTTTAAGCGGAGGCATTGGAATTTCTGAAATGAAGCAACTTAAATCATTTTTAAAAACTCCGGAATCGAAATATTGTCTTGCCATCGATGTCAACAGCAAATTCGAAACAGAACCCGGATTAAAAGACAATTTATTACTTAAAGAATTTAAAAAAGCACTTTATGAAAGCGAAATATAATGTAGATGAAAACGGATTTTATGGGCAATTTGGCGGTGCTTTTGTACCCGAAATGCTATTTCCGAATGTGGAAGAATTGCAAAATTCTTATTTAAAAATTACACAAGAAAGTGCCTTTCAAGAGGAATTCAAATCACTGTTGCAACAATATGTCGGACGGCCGACGCCACTGTATTTTGCGAAGCGGCTTTCTGAAAAACACAATACTAAAATCTATCTGAAACGTGAAGATTTGTGCCACACTGGAGCGCATAAAATCAACAACACAATCGGACAGATTTTACTGGCAAAACGACTCGGAAAAACCAGAATTATAGCAGAAACTGGCGCTGGACAGCATGGCGTAGCGACGGCCACGGTTTGCGCTTTGATGGGATTGCAGTGCATTGTTTTCATGGGCGAAATCGACATGGAAAGACAGGCTCCAAATGTGGCGCGAATGAAAATGCTTGGCGCGGAAGTTCGTCCAGCAGCTTCGGGTTCGAAAACTTTGAAAGACGCTACGAATGAAGCGATTCGGGATTGGATTAATAATCCGGAGGACACTTTTTACATCATCGGTTCTGTCGTCGGTCCACATCCTTATCCAGACATGGTGGCGCGTTTTCAGAGCATAATTTCCGAAGAAATCAAGAAACAGCTTTTGGTTCAGGAAGGTACAGAAAACCCAGATTATGTGATTGCCTGCGTTGGTGGTGGCAGCAATGCGGCAGGCGCTTTTTATCATTACTTAGACAATGAAAATGTGAAACTAATTGCCGTGGAAGCTGCCGGAAAAGGAGTTGATTCTGGAGAAAGTGCGGCGACTTCGATCCTTGGAAAAATCGGAGTTATTCATGGAAGCAAAACCCTTTTGATGCAGACGGAAGACGGCCAAATCACAGAACCTTATTCGATTTCTGCTGGTTTGGATTATCCAGGCGTTGGTCCGATTCATGCGCATCTGCATGATGTAAAAAGAGCTGAATTTATTGCAATAACCGATGACGAAGCGATGCAAGCCGGATTGCAGCTTTCAAAAACCGAAGGAATTATTCCGGCGATTGAATCGGCGCATGCTTTGAGCGTTTTGGACAAGAAAAAATTTGAACCGAATGACATTGTCGTCATCAATCTTTCAGGTCGCGGCGACAAAGATTTGAACACTTATATTGACTATTTCAACCTATAAATATGAATAGAATTAATCAAAAATTAGCAGAAAACAATAAGATTTTGTCGCTTTATTTTACGGCAGGTTACCCCCAATTGAATGATACCGTTTCAATTTTGGAAGAATTGGAGAAGAGTGGCGTGGATTTGGTTGAAATTGGACTTCCGTTCAGCGATCCATTGGCAGACGGACCGACAATTCAGGAAAGTTCGACGAAAGCGATTGCCAACGGAATGACGACGAAATTGCTTTTTGAGCAGTTGAAAAATGTTCGTGAAACGGTAAAAATTCCTTTGATTATCATGGGTTATTTTAATCCGATGTTGCAATTTGGAATTGAAAATTTCTGCCAGAAATGTGCCGAAGTTGAGATTGACGGATTGATTATTCCCGATTTGCCTTTGGCTATTTACGAGGAAAACTACAAAGAATTGTTTGAAAAATACGACCTGAAAAATATCTTTTTGATTACGCCGCAGACTTCAGAAGAACGAATTTTAAAAATCGATTCGCTTTCTGACAGTTTTATTTACATGGTCAGCAGTACGAGCGTAACTGGAAGCCAGTCTGGTTTTGGCGAAAAAGAAAGTAATTATTTCAGCAGAATTTCTTCTTTGGAATTAAAAAATCCACAAATTATCGGTTTTGGAATTAAGGACAAGGAAACATTTTTACAGGCGACAGAATTTCAGAAAGGAGCAATTATCGGGAGCGCTTTCGTGAAGTTTTTAGGAGGAAATCCTATTTCTAAAATTGGAGAATTTGTTAAGGGAATTCGGTAGAAATAAGTAAATTTAGACGTGAAAAAGAAATAAAAATGATTCAACACGAACAAAGAATTTCAACTCCCGAAGAATTCAAAGATGTGTTTTCTCATTTTTATTTTACTTCAAATTGTACGGAAAAATCTATCAAGAAAACTTTACTTCCAACTTTTCAGACAATGATGGTTTTTAATTTTGGAACGGAAGCTTTACTTGAATCTGATCAATCTCAAATACCAATTGACAAATGTGTTGTTCTTGGTCCGGTAAAACAGGCGATTACTTATGTTTTGCCTGTTGGTTCAGAAATTTTGGTAGCAAATTTTAAAGACGATGCTTTTTATCGCTTTTTTGGACAAGCGGTTTTGTATAATTTTTCAATTCATCCTGATAAATTATTACAAGAAGATTGTTTTTCGAGTTTGTGGAAAGATTTGAAAGAAATAAAATCTGCTGAAAAAAGAGTCGAATTTATTTTGGAATTCTGTCGTCCTTACTTGAAAATTAAAGATCAAACTTTTTCAGAAATAGAAAATCTTGATAAAAATTCTTATTTAAATTTGATTAAAGTTTTAGCAGAAAAGAACAATCAATCAGAGCGAAATATTCAATTGAAATTCAAGAAAAACTTTGGATTTACAGCTAAAGAAATGTCTCGGTATCAACGTTTTTTGAAAACATTTGAATTTATACAAAACCAAATTTCTGACTCTAAAATTATTGATTGGATGGAAATCGTTGAACAATTTGGGTTTTATGACCAAAGCCAGTTGATTCACGATTTTCAGCATTACCTCAACCTCTCGCCTACGCAGTTCTTGAAATTCCAGAAAGAAATTTGCTTTGCAAAACCGCAATAATCTTTTTCGTTTTCTTACAATTCTATCATTTTCTTGTCACTTAATTTTGCTTTAGAAATCAACTAAAAAGTAAAATTATGAGACATTTGATCATTTATGCACATCCAAATTCAGAAAGTCTAAACCATCATTTTAAAGAAATTGTTATTGAAAACTTGACTAAATCTGGTCATGAAATTATAGTTCGAGATTTATATGAATTGGAGTTCAATCCGGTTTTATCGATGAGCGATATGATTGATCAGATGAAAAGCACTTTGGAAGAAAAAATTCTTGCAGAACAAGAATATATTTCGTGGGCAGAAAATATTATTTTTATTTATCCAATTTGGTGGACGGGAATGCCCGCAATCATGAAAGGTTATATCGACAGAATTTTTACTTATGGATTTGCCTATCGTTATGACCAAGGAATTCAGAAAGGTTTGCTGACCGGAAAATCTGCAATAATTATCAATACACATGGAAAATCGAACGCAGAATACGCAACAATTGGAATGGACAAAGCTTTGTCATTGACTTCTGACAGAGGAATTTATCAATATTGCGGACTAGAAATTAAGGAGCATTTATTCTTTGGAAAAGCAGATCGAGTTACAAAGGAAACCGTTGAAGATTGGGATTCAAAAATTTTAGAAATATCAAATCGCTAAGAAAAAACCTGCTTTAAAACATCCAACGATTTTGGTTTCCTGAATCCTTGTAAGTGAAAAGTGTAATAATCTAAAAGGATTTTGAGCAGCATCTGTCTTTCGATTCCTGCGAATATTTTTTGGTCGCTGTCAAATTTCAGCGCCATCAGTCTTTTTAAAAGATGCGTTTCGTGTTCTGTCAAGGAAGTCATTCCGTGGAAAGGCGTGAAAATTCCTTCGGTCATTTCGAAGAATTTGAGATCCATGTCAGAATTATCGGGATAAAAACCTAAGTATTTAGTAGTTTCTAAAAGTAAAATCAGATGAAAATTGGCCATATTATCGTGATGGTCAAGCCAAAGCAAAGCCGTTTCGAGGAAGGAAAATAAGTTTTGGTTTTTTTCTTCCTCGTGGATGCTGTGGTGCAAAATTTCGGATAGAAAAATGACAATTGTGCTTTTGACAATGTCCGTGCTGATTGTATTGTAAGCGACTGCCAGTTTTATCTCTTTGAAATTCTCTAAAGTGCCTTTGTTTTTATGAACCGCTTCGATTTCAAGAATTGTCAGTGGCTGAAAATAGGCGATTTTTTGGTTGGATTTTCTGTTTGAAAAAGCATCCCTGACAAAGTAGGTTTTTAATCCGTCAGATTCTGTGAAGCATTTTACGATGAGGCTTTTCTCCTGATATTTCAGGGCGCTGATGACAATGGCTTTGGTTTTTACCAGCATTATCTGACAATCATTACTTTTTTGACTTTGGTTTCCGTGCCGTCTTCCGAAGAAATAAAAATCATGTAAACTCCAGAAGCCACGCGGTGTTTCCCGAAAGCTTTCGTATCCCACTCCAATGTTCCTCCTTCAGAAGTTGCTTCATAAACCAGATTTCCTTCAATGTCGGTAATCTTTACATTTGCCTTGTTTATCAGGTTTGCGATTTTTACAGTTCCATAAAATTCTGGACGAACCGGATTTGGGTACACATAAACCTGCGACAAGTCATCGTTGCCTTTCGTTGCCGTTCCTTTGAAGGAAACCAATCCTGAGTCTGTGGCAAAAAACACTTCTCCCGTATTATTATTTATTTCAATGTCATTGATAATATTGCTTGGAAGCGGTGAATTTTCACGAGTAAACCTGTAAATTGTCTCCTGCCCGTTTGGCGAAAGCAAGAATACGCCAGAATTTGCTGTTCCAATCCACTTATTATTTGCGCCGTCAACGGCAATATCGGTTATAAATTGCTCATAAAGCAACTCTTGTGCCAAACCGTCTTCCAGAATAATAATGGAATTTGTCTCTAATTCTACATCTTCGCCTAAAAATCGGTCAACACTTTGCAAAACACGCAAACCGCCTAGAGTCCCTATCCAAATTTGATTTCTATTGTCAATGGCAACGGCTCTTGCATTTTGTAAAAAGGCATTTCCTGAATCATCTGGTGAAAATGCTTTTTTATATTTTGGAGTTACATTTTCATTAAATCCTATCAATCCGTTTGAGGCAGAAACAAACCATTTTGTGCCATTTTTATCAATTGCCATCCTTCCATAATCTTCTATAACTGAGGAAACAAAATCATCTATAGGGTAAGAAAGCCATTCGCCATTTGGTTTTAAAGCTTTAATAGCTTTATCTACTCTAGTATTATTGAACCAAAAATTTCCTGCCTTGTCAAACACAGCACCATTAATTCTGACTGATCTGTAAGGAACACTCGGAGGAGAATCGCTTACAGATTCTGGCCCATTTTGTGTGGTATGATCGTATTTTTTAATGGCAACATCATCCTGAAATTCCAATATCCCGCTGTGAAAAGAACTGAAAAAGATATTGTTTTCGTTTGCGGGATTCAGCGTAATTCGGGAAATTGATTTCGTTTCTAGCGTTTCATCATAAGGAATATTCAACCACCCAGATTCTTGTAATTTGCTTATGCCATATTTGCTTTCATTTGGCGCATAATTAATGTCATAACCGCCATAAACCGCCCAAAGTTTATTGCTTGGCGTGGTTTGAATAGCAAAAACATTATTTCTAGACGGCCCGTCTGGCTTTATAATCTGAAAAGAAGTTGTATTGATTAATGGCGTTGACAAAATTCCGTTTTCTTTTGTTCCAATGTATAAGATGTTGTTGATTACTGTTGCGCAATTGAAAACGACTGGTGTCAGAATGTCAACTATTTGGTTGTTTGTGACGTGTGCGACTTGTGCTAGGTTTTGGTCAAAAACATATACGTGGCTCGGCGTTGTCACAGTCAATCTATTTTGATAAGACCTGATATCAATGACTGCTTCTGGTATCGCTGCAACGACAGAATAAGCAGTCCCATTAAATTTGTAAATATTATTGTCAATGTTTGCAGCAATTAATTGACCGTTATGCGAAACACTTCCAAACCAAACTGATGCGTTAAAAACCTGCCATTGGCTGAAATCATTCAGGTTTGCATTGGTAAGATTGGCACGTCGGATTCCATTTTGCTCTGTCACCGCGTAAATCCAATTGTCTAGAATCGTTGTTTGGTAAACTTTTGCTTCTTCTCCGCCTGGGCCAATTAAATAAGTGTCTCCAAAACCAAGCGTAATCATATTGTACTGAACGACTCCAAAATCAGTTGAAATGTATAATTTCCCTTCAAATTCAAAGATATGATTGATTCTTTTCTTGGTTGGCGTCAATCCGGCCTGATCGCGAATTCCTGGAACTATTAAAATTTTTCCATCGCTTTCATTTAAAATCAAAATCAATCCGTTGGCATGCCCGATGATTGTTTTATTGTATTCTTGGCTATAATAAATTGCCGTAATATCTTGCCCTGAAAGTCCGTCAATCGTGTTGATCGTTTTTAATTCATTGGTAGAAATGTTTTTTGAGAATAGCGCTTTTTGTGTTGAAGCAGTAATTTTTGTTGGCGATTCTGCCAAGTCATTTACTTCATTGTATGAAAAATAACCTTTCCACAACTGTTTTGTTGTCTGCGAAAAAGCTACTGATGAAATCAAAAGAAAAAAGAGGAAAAGTTTTCTCATTGCCGAATTTAAAATAGGATACAAATATAGTACAAAACGAATTTATTTCTTTTTTCATATAAATCGCTTGAAAATAGTCGCTTGAAAAGTTTTGACCAAAAAAAATGCCCTCAAATCGAGAGCATTTTAGTTTATCTAAATCAAAAATTATACGATTCCTTGTGCTAGCATTGCGTCAGCCACTTTCACGAAACCTGCAATATTTGCTCCTTTTACATAATCAACGTGACCATCTTTATCAGAACCATATTTTACGCAAGAAGCATGGATGTCAAGCATAATTCTTTTCAGTCTTTCGTCAACTTCTTCAGAAGTCCAGCTTAAACGCAAAGAGTTTTGAGACATTTCCAATCCAGAAGTTGCAACACCACCAGCGTTTGAAGCTTTTCCTGGAGCAAATAAGATTTTTGCGTTTAAGAAAACAGTAACTGCTTCTGGAGTTGAAGGCATATTTGCACCTTCAGCCACACAAATACATCCGTTTGCTACTAAAGTTTTTGCTTCTTCTTCGTTCAGCTCGTTTTGAGTTGCGCAAGGCAAAGCCACGTCACATTTAACTTCCCAAGGACGTTTTCCTGCAACATATTTTGCGTTTGGATATTTGTTCAAGTAATCGCTAATTCTTCCGTAGTTTACGTTTTTGATTTCCATTACGTAAGCCAATTTCTCAGCATCGATACCAGCTTCGTCATAAATATAACCTGCAGAATCAGAAAGAGTAACTACTTTTCCACCCAATTGCGTTGCTTTTTCAGCAGCATATTGCGCTACGTTTCCAGAACCAGAAACAACAACAGTTTTTCCTGCAAAGCTTTCTCCTTTGGTTTCAAGCATGCTTTGTGCAAAATACACATCGCCATAACCTGTAGCTTCCGGACGGATCAATGAACCTCCAAAAGAAATTCCTTTTCCTGTCAAAACTCCTGTAAATTCGTTTCTTAATCTTTTGTATTGGCCAAACATGTAGCCAACTTCACGACCTCCAACACCAATATCTCCGGCTGGAACGTCTGTGTTTCCGCCAATGTGTTTTGATAACTCTGTCATAAAAGCTTGACAAAATTTCATAATTTCATTGTCTGATTTTCCTTTTGGATCAAAATCAGCACCACCTTTTCCACCGCCCATTGGCAATGTAGTCAAGCTGTTTTTAAAAGTCTGCTCAAAAGCAAGGAATTTCAAGATGCTCAAGTTTACAGAAGGATGGAAACGAATGCCGCCTTTGTATGGCCCGATAGCTGAGTTCATCTGGATTCTGTAACCTCTGTTCACGTGCGTGTTTCCAGCGTCATCAACCCAAACTACTCTGAACATGATCACACGCTCAGCTTCCACCATTCTTTCCAAAAGCATTTTGTTTTGGTATTTTTTATTCTCTTCAATAAAAGGAATTACAGTTTCTGCAACTTCTTTTACAGCCTGCATAAATTCAGGCTCATTAGGATTTCTCTTCGCAACTGCTTCAACAAAAGAGTGAATACTTTCTGTCATGATTATTAAGTTATTAACGTTTAAGAAAACGTTTTCGTTTGATAGTACAAAGATACATCTTATAGGTATATTTAATATTAAATTTTAAATTTCTCAAAATTTTTATCCGATTGTTAAGAAATCGTAACCAATCTTATAATTACCGTATGATTTTTAAGCCTTTTATGATATATTTCGAAACAAAAAACTATTTTCTTTATTTTTTTTTTATAAGTGGTTTTTGTTTTTATATATTTGCTCCAAATTTCTTAAAAACAGATACATGCCTAGATTTTATCTTTTCATTTTGGCAATTGCTTTAGGTAGCTTTAATGCTGCTCGCGCTCAAGGTTTTTCACATGAAATCGGAGCAATTGTTGGACCGGTAGCTTTTCAATCTGATTATGGTGAAAGAGGCGACGGAAGCACATTTACAGGAAATACTGGTATTGCAATCGGTCTTGTTCATTATTTGAATTTTTCTTATAATGCAGAATGTAACTGTTATTCAAGACAAACTTATTTTAATGATCACTTTAAAGTGAGAACCGAATTGTCTTACATTCATGCAAAATTGCAGCACGAAGGACGATGGGTTGACGATTCAAAAACCTCTGTAGTTGCTGAACAATTGCGAAACATGAGAGGCGAAGCTTCCATCATTAACGTAGGTATGCAATTGGAATATTTTCCGTTGAGCATTAGAGATTTCAGCAACAGTATTGGCAGTTTTGCTCCGTATGTAAGTGGTGGCGCACAGTTTAGTGCTTACAGCCCAGAAGCAACTTCCACAACTGGCCCGCTGACAATCTTAAATACTCCTGTAAAATACAGAAACGGATTCACAAATGAAGACGGAACGACTTGGTCTGTAATCGGAAGCTTTGGAACCCGTTATAAATTAAGCGAGTATTCTGATTTGCTTGTTGACTTGAGATTTCAATATTATTTTTCTGACTGGATTGACGGCTTGAAACCTGACCCAAATGTATATACTGAAAATAAAGCAAACGACTGGATGGTGTGGCTTAACTTCGGTTACATCTATTATTTAGACTAATAAATTTTCTCCATAAAAAAATCCCGATTTGCGTCGGGATTTTTTATTTGTATAACATTCAGATTTTTATTTTAAAGCTTGTTCCAAATCTGCAAGCAGGTCTTCAATATCTTCAATTCCCACGCTCAACCGAACCAAGTCATCAGAAATTCCGATTTCTTTTCTCTTATCTTCCGGAATCGAAGCATGCGTCATCAAAGCCGGATGGTTTGCCAAAGATTCTACGCCACCTAAAGATTCTGCCAAAGTAAATACTTTCAGGTTCTCCAAAAATTTAATAGCATCCTCTTTTTTTCCAGATTCGAACGTGAAGGAAACCATTCCTCCGAAACCATTTTTCATCTGCTTTTTTGCAATTTCATGAAATGGATGCGAAGCCAGTCCTGGATAAAAAACTGTTTTTACCTTTGGATGATTGTTCAAGAATTCAGTTACCTTTTCTCCGTTTTCACAATGTCTTTGTACTCTCAAATGCAATGTTTTTATGCCTCTTAAAACTAAGAAAGAATCTTGCGGGCCAAGAGTCGCGCCAGTTGCAAATTGCTGAAAGTGCAATTGTTCTGCTAGTTTTTCATCTTTTACGATCAAAGCTCCTGCGATAACGTCAGAGTGTCCACCAAGATATTTTGTAGCCGAATGCATCACGATATCAGCTCCTAAATCCAAAGGTTTTTGAAGGTAAGGCGTTGCAAAAGTATTGTCCACCGCAAAAAGCAAGTTTTTCTCCTTCGTAATTTTAGCGATAGCTTCAATATCAGCCAATTTCATCAACGGATTTGTAGGCGTTTCCACCCAAACCAATTTTGTATTTTCATTGATCAAAGACTTAAATTTCTCCAAGTCATTCATGTCAACAAAATGGAATTTGATGCCAGAATCTTTATAAATTCTTGTAAACATTCTATAAGTTCCTCCGTATAAATCATACATTGCAATGATTTCATCGCCTGCTTTGAAAGATCTTAAAACGCAGTCTGTTGCCGCCAAACCTGAAGAAAAAGCCAAGCCTTTTGTTCCGTTTTCAATACTTGCAAGCGCATTTTCAAGAGCAGTTCTCGTTGGGTTTGCCGCTCTGCTGTATTCATAATCGCCAACTGGCACGCCAGGGCTTGTTTGTACAAATGTAGAAGTCTGATAAACCGGAGGCATGACAGCGCCCGTACTTGGGTCATGGTGTTGTCCTCCATGGATAACTTTGGTGTTAAATTTCATATAAATGATTATTTAAATATCAATATTTTGGACAAATTTACCTTTTAATTTCGAACCCAAAACGGTATCTTTATAAATAATTAACACCAAAGTCATGAAACGCATCCTACTATTTGTCGCAATATCGTTCACTTTTGCTAGTTGCCAAAAGGACAAAAAAGAAGAAACCGAAGCCAAAACTCTTGAGTTCCACACTAAAACTTATGAGAAGAAAACTACGCTTCCTTGCAAGGCTGAACTTTGTGCCGAAGTGAATATTTCTGTTCCTGAAGCGTCGAATGTTCCTGTGGTGGCCGACAGCATCAACAAGAAAATTTTTAATACGGTAAGAGGCATCGTTTATTTTGGAGAAAAACCATCTACAGGAAAAACTTACGAAGAAATCATGACCGCCTTCATTTCTTCGTATGATAAAATCAGAAATGAATATCCGGATGAAAGACCAGGTTGGGAAGCGCAGATCACTGCAAAAGTGGATTACACTTCAGAAAATATCTTGAATATTACCTTGAATAATTACACTTATACTGGCGGCGCGCACGGTTATGAAGGAAATCGTTCGTTGATTTTTGACAAGAAAACCGGTAAATCTTTGGAAAGAAAAGATATTTTAAAAGACACTGTGAATTTTAAAATTTTGGCAGAAAAAAAATTCCGTGAGAAGTATAAAGTTCCTGCTGGGAAACCGATAAATTCAACCGGCTTGATGTTCATCAAAGATGTTTTTGAATTGCCACAGACTTTCTTTTATACCAATAAAGGACTGGTTTTATATTACAATACTTATGAAATCGCTTCTTATGTGGAAGGCCCAAAAGATCTTCTGATTCCGTATGCTGAAGCTGAAAAGTTTCTAAAAATCAAATAGTTTTTTCGTAAACTCCAAATAGATAATCGCTTTGGTTTTCCTTTAAAAAATCGTCCTCAAAATCAAATAAATCCTGTAAGATCTTTTTCTTTTCAGGATTTTCTTTTACAAAATGGTGGGCAATTTCTTTTAAAGCTCCAACCAATATATTTCCTCCATATGGTTTTTCTTCAACAACTGAAAAGTTTTTATAAATAGCAGGCAAAATGCTTGCAGAATCCACACATTCTGACGGATCTGCAATAATCATTCGCAAAAGACCTGGGCCGTAATATCTGTTTTTAGACATTTTGGTTTTGTAACGCGTTCGGTATTTTTTATCGATTAATGGTATCGCGCGATTTACTGCTGCAATTTGCTCCTTAGGAAATTGATGCCTTGTTGGCCCAACAAATTCATGGATAATCAACTTGCCTCCTGATTTCAAACACGGTTTGACTTTTTGCTCCAGCAATTTTTCAATTTCTTCGAAGTGATGCAACGAGTGACTGAAGAAAACGATGTCATAATAATCTTGTGGCAAGTCATATTTATTAACATCTGCATTTAAGAATTTCATGTTTTTCAGGCCTTTTTCATCTGCATTTTTCTTGCCTAAATCAAGATTGGATTGGTTGATATCAACGCACGTAACTTCAGAAAAATTAGAATAGGCGCCAAGTTCGATTTCGTGCGCACATTCGCCTGCGCCAAGAGAAAGCAACTTCAAATCGCTCTTGCCATCAAATAATTTTTTCATGAAATAATCCTTATATTCCACATTTTCATCGCCGCAGATCATTTTGCTCCATCGTTTTTGAACGGCAGGAATTATCCACCAATTAGATGTTTCGCTATACGATTCGTCAAAAGCGCTGATTGCCCTCGAATTTTTATTGAAAGTAAATTTCGACAGGAAAAATGAATAGCCTCTTTGGGCAACTTTTGAATAGGTATCTAAAAAATCGTCAAGCGTAATTAATCTCATGAAATGCTTTTTATGCTCCAAATATAACCCAAATTAACTTTTATAGCGAAAATTTAAAATCCTTAAACGAACTTTCTGATGCTCAAAATTATTCCGAAATGAGTCGCTTCGTGGTAATAATTAAAACCAATCGCGTCTTCGATAGTGCGAATCGTGAATCCGTAATCATTGGTGAATTCATGGTAATTTTTGAAAATTCCGTCGTTAAAATCAGACTGCGTTTTTTCAATCGTAGTAAAAAGCAAGTCTTTGATTTCATCGACTTCACTTTGCCTCACATCGCCCTCAGGACGGCTTCCTTTTTTGTATTTTGAAATCATTTCGTCTGAAACCATAGTCGGCAATCCAGATAATTTATAGGTCAGTAATTGCTGTACGACAATTGTATGCCCAATATTCCAAATCAGATTATTGCTAAAACCGTCTGGAATTTTATTCAATTGTTCCAACGTATAATTTTTCAGAATTTCTGCCAACATTTTTCTGTTTGTGGCCGTGATGTCAAAAGCTAGTTGCATAATTTTTTTTTGATAAAAATACGATTTTCATTAGTAAATGAATTTTCTTTGTGATTAAAATTGAAAAGATGAAAAACAAAATATATTACTTGGCTTCCTGCGATACGTGCAGAAAAATCATCAAATCGCTTCCAAATATGGACAGATTGGAATTTCATGACATTCGCCAAAATCCAATTACGGCAGAAGAATTAGAAGAAATGTATAAGCTTTCAGGAAGCTATGAAAAGCTTTTTAGTAAAAAAGCGCAGCTTTACAAATCGCTAGGCTTAAAAGACAAAAACTTGCAAGAAGAAGATTTCAAAAAATATCTTTTAGAACATTACACTTTTTTAAGCCGTCCGGTTTTTATCATTGACGAAAAAATCTATATTGGAAACAGCCAGCAAAATGTGCACGCGGTTTCTTTGGTTTTGAAATAGTAGTCAGCCACGAATTCACTAATTTAAAACAATTTTTATTCAAAACGCAACTGCAAAAATCCGAGAATTCGTGGCCTAAAAATTCAATTAGTCGCTTCAACCACTTTTTACTACATTTGTAGCTATTTAAATTTGAATATGATACAATCAATGACTGGTTTTGGCAAAGCTTCTTTGCAATTGCCGACCAAAAAAATTACTGTTGAAATAAAATCCCTGAACAGCAAAGGTTTGGATTTAAACGTAAGAACGCCTTATGTTTATCGTGAAATGGAACTGGGATTAAGAAATCAAATTGCCCAAAAATTAGAAAGAGGAAAAGTTGATTTTTCTTTATTTATAGAAATTACCGGCGAAGAAACGTCCTCAAAAATAAACGTTCCGATTGTTCGAGGTTACATCAATCAACTGAAACAAGTCGTTGATGGAGACGAGACTGAATTGCTAAAAATGGCAGTGAGAATGCCAGATGCGATGAAAACTGAGCGTGAAGAAATTGACGAAAATGAGTGGAAAATCATTCAAGGAGTCATTGAAGAAGGCTTAAAAAACATCCAAGAATTTAGAGTTTCAGAAGGCGCAGCATTAGAAAAAGAATTTCTTTTGAGAATTGCGAATATCTTGTCTTTGATGAATCAAACCGTAGCTTTAGACAGTGAAAGAATCGAAACTGTGAAAACCAGATTGAAAACTGCCATCGAAGAATTGAGCGTGAATGTGGATGAAAATCGTTTTGAGCAAGAATTGATTTTCTACCTAGAAAAATACGACATCACTGAAGAAAAAGTGCGTTTGGAAAACCACCTCAACTATTTCATAGAAACTATCGCAGGAACTGAAGCCAACGGAAGAAAACTTGGTTTTATCACACAAGAAATTGGCAGAGAAATCAATACAATGGGCTCAAAATCCAATCACGCACAAATGCAGAAATTGGTCGTTCAGATGAAAGATGAATTGGAAAAAATAAAGGAACAGGTTTTAAACGTTCTGTAAAAGCTTTAGGCTCTAAGCCTTGGCCAAACTCACAACAAAAATATCCACTTAGCTTAAAGCATAAAGCTTAGAGCTTAAAGCATAAAAAAATGAATAACGGAAAATTATTGGTTTTTTCAGCGCCATCTGGTTCAGGAAAAACTACAATTGTAAGATACCTTTTAGAACAGAAAGAATTGCATCTAGACTTCTCTATTTCAGCGACTTCACGCGAAAAAAGAGGTGAAGAAATCCACGGAAGAGATTACTATTTTTTAACAATGGAGGAATTCCAGAAGAAGATTGACGAAAACGCTTTTGTGGAATATGAAGAAGTTTATAAAGACAATTTTTATGGAACGCTGAAAAGCGAGCTGGAACGCATCTGGGCTTTGGGAAAACACGTTATTTTTGACATTGACGTTATTGGAGGATTGAAAATCAAAGAGCAATTTCCGAAGGAAACTTTAGCAATTTTCGTGAGTCCGCCATCTGTGGAAGAACTGGAAAGAAGGCTTCGTTTTCGCCAAACAGAATCTGATGAAAAAATTGCCATGCGTTTGGCCAAAGCCGAAATTGAAATCGCAAAATCTTCTGAATTTGACGTAGTTTTAAAAAATTACGACTTGGAAATCGCTAAAAACGATGCTTATAAATTGGTTTACGACTACCTAAAAATGATTTAAAAAGTTTAAAGTTTCAGGTTTAAAGTTTCGCAAGCAACCTTAAACCTTGAACCTTAAACCTTAAACCTTTTTGAAATGAAAATAGGATTATATTTCGGAACCTTCAATCCCATTCACGTCGGGCATTTGATTATCGCCAACCACATGGCGGAGTTTTCCGATTTGGATCAAATTTGGATGGTTGTGACGCCGCACAATCCTTTGAAGAAAAAAAGCACTTTGCTTGACGACCACCACCGACTTCAGATGGTTTTTTTGGCCACGGAAGATTATCCAAAACTGAAGCCTTCTGACATTGAATTTAAGCTACCTCAGCCCAATTATACGGTAAATACTTTAGCTTACCTGCAAGAAAAATTTCCTGAAAATAATTTTTCGCTTATTATGGGCGAAGACAATTTGAATTCTTTTCACAAGTGGAAAAACTATGAAGTGATTCTTGAAAACCACGAGATTTATGTATATCCAAGAATATCTGCGGAAGTCATAAGTCCGGATTTGAAAAACTCCCGAGAATTCGGGACAAAGATTCATATTATTGATGCCCCAATTGTGGAAATTTCTTCGACAAAAATCCGCGAAGGCATTAAATTAGGAAAAAATGTAAAGCCATTGCTTCCAGAGAATGTTTGGGATTATATTGACCATAATTTGTTTTACAAGAAGTAAGTATGGTTTTTGAAACTTTGATTTTTATTCCCTCGAAGAAACCCTTTTTCAATTTATTACGTTCAGAAAAAATATCTTATGCTGCACTTGGAACAACGATTTCTAGTTTTGTTTACATGAAATTCAGCTACGATTATTTTCCAAATGAGTTAAATTTATATATTTTTTTTGCTTTGCTTTTTTCAAGTATGATCGGAATTTTTGTAGCGTTTATTGTTCGATTTTCGGAATATGAAAACCTTAATGGTTATTTTAAAGGCGAAATAAAAATCGATACCGACAATATTTTCATAAATCAGCAAAGCTTTAAGTTACCAGAAATCACCAACTTAAAATTAGTTGTTTTTAATTATAAAGGAGAGAAAACACATAGAAGAGGCGCTTCGTTTTACCAAGGAATTTCAAACTCTATCTTTTTCACTCACAATTCACAAAGCATTTCAGTGGATTTTCTTCTAAAATCAAAAGAACATACTGATGATTTGTATCACATTTTAGTTTCCATAATAGTGCAAGAAAAAATAAATTACAACAGGAATCTGATCAATCTTATTCCTGACAAGTATAGAAAATCTCAAGTATTTAAAAGCTTCATCTTAAAGCTAATTGTTGAAAAAAGATTAGAATGCACTGAAGGACTTTTGATTCACGGTTATTCTTCTGATTATGAAGCAAAACAGCTTCGTGCCAAATACTGTTCTTAAAAAGCAAAAAAGCCTAGAAAATATCTAGGCTTTTTTTAGAAATAAATTTTAAATCGCAACAGATTACTTTTTATTTTCATAAACCGTTCTGCTGTTTAATGGCTGAATCACCCTAAAATTTTGTTCTTCATATTTTTCAGCATAATTATTTAACTGTGATGCTGTGAAAGTAATATTGTTTTTGAAAAGCACCCAGGTTACAGGACCTTCATTTGGTGTATTATCCACGTTTGGTGTTGTCAACGATCCGCTGTATGTGTAATATCTGCTCACATCCGCAGGCAAAACTGAATTCAAATCGATAGAAGTTGTTAAAGAATTTGTACCAGCACTTGAAGGTGAAGCATCTATAAGTGTTTGCAATGAACCGTTTACTTGGCCATTTTTAACCATCACTCCCAAAACGGCATAAGCGCCAGTTTCAGATTTGTGTACAAAATGTATTTCCATCGCTGCATATTCGCCATTTACATTATGCTCGCTGTGGCGGTGAAAATGAAATTGCTGCAATTCATACTTATAACCTTTAATCGTAATGTAATTATTGGTCTTTTCTGCGTCAGACAAATTAATTTTTAAATTTTCAGAGGTATTCTGAACGCTGTTCAAAATTATCGAAGAATAATGAATCACAGGATCTGTAGTATTTATTCTTTCGGTAGCCGTCGTGTTAACGCTGATGGGAGTCTGCCCCATTAAATTTGCCGGTCCTAATGGAAAATCATAGCTTATTATTTCTTCTGGAAACTCAATTGCTATGTCGTCGGTAGTAGAATTATCATCATTGGCACATGAGAACAAGGCGAACGACAAAAAGATTATAAGGCTTAATTTTTTAAAGTTTCTTTTCAAAATAGTTAAGTTTAAGGTGAATTTATATCACGCAATACTAAAAATATTTTGTATCAAAATTTAAAAACGGAGCGCATAAAGTATGCGCTATAATTTTCAAACATAAATTTGTTTAATTACATTATTATTAGCAAATTGCAAACGCCAAAAAAATACCACTGAGGCAAAAAATCAAAATTAGTATTGATTTTGATAATAATTTTATAAGCAGTGGTATGAAAAAAGAGGCATTAGAAAAAATCAGAATCGCAAGAATCATCAAAGGATATTCCCAAGATTATTTAGCCCGTGAGCTAAAAATTACTCAAAGCCAATATTCAAGGCTTGAAAGTGGCAAATACAAACTTGAAAGTTCCCGTGTTTTCCGCATCTGTGAAATTTTAGAATTGCAATACAACAGCCTTATGGCGAATTAAAATAGAAAAGCCTAAACTGTATATTTAGGCTTTTCTATTTATTATTTCTTACTATTTTCTCGAATTTCGGAGAGCGAAACATTGACCAAAAGTTTCCCGTCTCTGAAAATTTCTTTCAGTTCGCCTTTGGCTTCTTCATCCCAAGAAACATTGTCAGAGAGTTTAAAAGTTCCGTTTTCTAGTTCAATTTTCATCAAGCCTTTTGCAGATTTTTTTGTTCCGTCATCGGTGATTGGATCTTTGAAAATCGATCTTCCTTCACCGTTTACTTCGCCATAAGTGGCTTTCATGGCAAAACCAAAAGTGTCCCTTGTATTGTATTGATAGGTAAATGAACCGATTCCTAAAACTACATTTGTGGAAGCAAAACCTTTATTTTTCAAATTTTCACAGATTTGCGTAGCTCTTTCCACCGTGATGCTGTCGCCATAAATTGCCCCGATTTGCGGAATCAATTCTTTGTAGCCTTTGTCATTTGTGGTACCTCCAAAAGTTTCCCATAAAAGCTCTACAACGCCTTTTCTTTCTTCTTCTGATTTTCCGTTTGGATTACCACATAAGATTAAAATTGGGTCGCCACTATCTGGCCTGACTACGACTTTTCCATCTCTTCCTGCAATTTCTTCTTTTAATCTTGGCAGATAATTGGTCAAAACTTTCCATAAATCCCAAGTGTCAGAAACAATAGAAACGATTCCTTTTGGATACACTTCGGTAATTAATCGCTGAAAAGTTTCAAATTCACCCTCGGTTGTTCCCATACACATCACAGAATGTTCGGTTGCAGGAACAGAACCTCCAATTAATTCATTGTCAGAATTGGCATTGTAATACTCTTCGAAGAAATCAATTGCCGGAACATTATCCGTTCCTGTAAAACTTAACAAGTGTCCGGCTGCAGAAGTAATTGAAGCTTCAATTCCAGCCATACCGCGCATCGAAAAATCGTGTGCTTGCCAATCTACAAATTCTGGAACTGACGAAGTTTCTAAAGCATATTTGTCTAAAATTTTTCTGTATTGTTTGGCGATTGTAGCCGAAGTACAAGGCATCCAGATTACGGCAGAAAGCAGCGTTTCGAAGTAATTTGTCAGCCAAAAAAACGCTGGCTTCGTATTAAACATCGTGAACATCGGAACACGAATTGGCACGCTTGAACCTTCGGGCAAAGCTTTAAAAACCATCGGGATATATCCCAAATCGTGCAAATCTTCAATATGTTTTGTCCCAACTTGGTTTTCGCCCAAGTAATTATTGATTCTTCTTGAATATTTTTTTATGACTTCTTCCTTTGGCTGTTTGAAAAAATATTCCTCAAAATCGTGAATGATGTATTTTTTGATGAAATACTGCAATCCGAAGAAAACCACTTCTTCCACGTTATCGATTCTTGATTTTCTTGGCGTCCAATTTGAATATACTAGCGTTGTGCCGTCTGGATATTGTCTTCTGTGGTCAACTTTGTAACCGTCTGTTAATAATAATGGGTTCATTGGTTTTAAATTAAATTTTTATACAAATTATAATTCTCATCATCAAAACAGACAAAAATTATCTTTTCAAATTCTTCTTTTCTAGGAAATTCCTGAATTGTTTTAATTGCAATTTCTGCTGCTCGATCTTTTGGAAAATGATAAATTCCGGTGCTGATATTTGGAAAAGCAATTGTTTTTATAGTATTCTGAAGCGCTAATTCCAAGCTATTTCTGTAGCAATCTGCCAGCAATTTCTTCTTTTCTTCTTTATCGCCATTCCAAACCGGACCAACTGTATGAATCACAAATTTTGAAGGAAGATTTCCTGCAGTCGTTATTACGGCTTGACCGACATCACAACCGCCTTGCCTATTTCTGATGGCGATACATTCTTCTAAAATCTGCTTTCCTCCTTTTCTGTGAATCGCGCCGTCAACGCCACCACCACCTAAAAGTGACGTGTTTGCTGCGTTTACAATTGCGTCGGTAGCAATTTCAGTTATATCTGATTTTTGAATTTCGATTTTCATTATCTAAATTTTTCAATTTTATTATTCAATTCTGAATCACTTGACAACTTAAATCCTTCACCAAAGTAAACATTTACGATTTCAATTGTTCCAATAATATTCTGATTAAATTCAGGCAATTCTTCTGATGGAATCCACAATTCATTATGAGATTTATCGCCAACATTTTGAATTTCGAATTGTTGCAAATACTTTTCATTTATTTCAAAAGCGGTAACAATTCCACAGAATCCTGAAAATTCATCTGGCGTATTCCATTCATTTGCAATTTGTTCGGCATATTGCTGATTCAAAACCGGATAGAAAATGGGTTGCCATTCTAATCTTGGCGGAAATTTTCGGTAATTACTTTCAGAAATCAATTCCATTTCTCTCAATCCGACAGGTCTGTATAATGTTTTTGTTTTCATTACATTTTCAATTTCAAAACCTCAACAATTTCATCATCAAATTCTCTGAAAGAATCTGTGGTGAAAATTTTCTCAAAAGCTTTCATAGATTCAAAACCTTTGTTGAAAATCCCGTGGCTAACTGCAAGATATAATTTGCCTGCGTTTTTCTTTTTTAATTCTTCGGCAAGGCCGATAAAAGTCCCGCCTCCGTCGCAAATATCATCTACGATCAAACAATCCATTCCTTGCAAATCATCGTCATACACTTTGAAACCAGATAGTTTTCCGGTTTTCACGTCACGGCTTTTACTGCATTCCACAACATCGATGCCACCTAAATATTCTGAAACTTTGTAGATTTTTTTCAAAGCGCCACCGTCTGGTGAAATCAGTTTTACGTCATTGCCAATTTTTTTCAAAACTTGAGCGATAAAATCGTGATTCGGGATTACTTCGCAATTATCTAACAACGCGGAAGTCACTTCAGAATGCGCATCAAAAACCGTAATTTTATTCAGTTTCAAGCTGTTTAAAACATCGGCATAAACCTTTACTGACAAGGGTTCACCAGCAATCATAACACGATCTTGTCGCGCAGCAGGAAAATAAGGAATGAAAACGTTGATCAATTTCACATCCATTCTTTTCAAAGCGTCAACGGCCAAAAGCAACAATCCAAAATCATTGAATGAATTGATTCGGTGTGTGATTGTCACGGTTTCTGAAACGTCAAAATCGGGTTTGATCTTGATGTGCGGTTCGCCTCCTGAAAAGATGAAACTTTGAAATTCTATTTCTTTTTTAGCTGAAAATGGTCTGAAATTTTGGTCTAAATTGAGTATCATGATTTCTTATTTTGTGTATTTATTACGCAAAATTAAATGAAAAGAATTTTACAACCAAATTATTTAGTGTAAAATTTACGCAAATTTGATTTCGAAGTGGAAACCTTCTTTTTGCAATGCATTATATTTCTGTTTATTGAATCGGAATAATTTTGCCGGACGGCCTGATTTTACTGGAGAAAAGTGTTCTGTTTCTTCAATTATTCCGAAGCTTAAAATTTTTTTTCTAAAGTTTCTTCGATCGATTTCTTTTTCTAAAATGTTGCAATACAGATTTTCTAATTCTGAAAAAAGGAATTCTTTGGGCAATAAATCAAACCCAATTGGCTGGTAAGTCAGTTTTGCTTTCAGTCTTTCTATAGCTTTATTTAGAATTAAATTATGATCAAAAGCCAATTCTGGAATTTCATTTATTTCAAACCACTGTACGTTTTCAGCATCAGAATCGGCTTTGATTTTAAATTTTGAAGAATCGACCAAAACAAAATAAGCCACAGAAATTACTCGATTTCGGGAATCTCTGTGAATATCGTCGCCAAAAGTATAAAGCTGTTCGAAGTAATTGATTTCTACGTTTGTCTCTTCTTTCAATTCTCGTTCAACGGCTTCTGTCAAAGTTTCATTCTCTTGAACTAAACCGCCTGGCAAAGCCCAATAGGCTTGCTCAGATCCAAATTTCTGTTGGATTAAAAGCACGTAAACTCTATTATTTTGATAGCCAAAGACAATCGCGTCAACGGCAATTCTGATATTTTGATTTTGAGACATTTTTATGCGTATGATTTACACAAATATAATTAATCTGTTCTAAAAAATAAGATTTGACTATTCAATCATCAGAATTCTTAACAGCATTTTACAACTAAGACCTTTGCTGTTTCGTAATTTTGCTCTAAATTTTAATTACTATGCTAAACTTCGAATTATACAATCCTACCAACCTAGTTTTTGGTAAAGGACAAATTGCAAAAATTGCTTCATTGATCCCAAAAGATGCTAAAGTTTTAATCACTTTTGGTGGCGGAAGCATCTTCAAAAATGGCGTTTATGACCAGGTTATCAAAGCGCTTCACGGTTTTGATGTCACTGAATTTGGAGGAATTGAGCCAAATCCGCGCTATGAAACTTTGATGAAAGCGGTGGAAATCATCCGCGAAAAGAAACTAGATTTTATTCTTGCCGTGGGTGGCGGTTCTGTGATTGACGGAACGAAATTTATTTCGGCAGCCGTGAATTTTGAAGGAAATCCGATGGATATTTTGCACAAGAGAATTCGTGTAGAAGAAAATGCTTTACCATTCGGAACAGTTTTGACTTTACCAGCAACGGCGAGCGAAATGAATTCTGGCGGCGTGATTACGATCAATGCAACGCAAGAAAAATTATCTTTTGGAGGTCCGGCGGTTTTTCCTCAGTTTTCAATTTGTGATCCGCAGGTGGTTTCTTCATTGCCAAAAAGACAAATCCAAAACGGAATTGTGGATGCTTTCACGCACGTCTTTGAGCAATATTTAACGTATCCGCACGACGCTTTGTTGCAAGACAGAATTTCTGAAGGAATTTTGCAGACGTTGATTGAAGTTGGCCCGAAAGTGGTTGAAAATCCAACAGATTATAAACTGGCTTCCAATTATATGTGGAGTTGTACGATGGCTTTAAACGGTTTGATTCAAAAAGGAGTTCCTAGTGATTGGGCGACGCACATGATTGGTCACGAATTGACAGCTCTGTTTGAAATTGATCACGCCAGAACTTTGGCGATCATTGGTCCGAATTTGTATCGCGTGATGTTTGAAACTAAAAAAGAAAAACTGGCGCAATATGGAAAACGCGTTTGGAATGTTGCCGAGGGAAGCATCGACGATATGGCCAACCAAGCGATTGAAAAAACAGTTGAATTTTTCCACACCATGGGAATGCAGACTAAGCTTTCTGACTATACGCAAGATTATGAAAACACAGCTGATTTCGTGGTAAAACGTTTTGAAGAACGTGGCTGGAAAGCGATGGGCGAAAAACAGAATATCACTTTGGAAAGAGTGAAAGAAATTGTGGAAATGAGTTATTAAGCGTAAATTTTATTTCTCTAATTATGCTTTGCGTCTTAGCGACTTTGCGTGGGAATATATCTCGCAAAGACGCTAAGGCGCAAAGTTTTTTGTTTCTGTAATTTACCCAATGGTTCAGAAGTTAAAAAGAAGCCTGAAGTTTTTAATCTAGCCCTGATGCTCGCAAATATCCTTTTGTTCTTTCCCGACGCTTCGGGAATAATAAAAGATATTGCGAAGCAGCAGGAAAATGGTTCAAAAAACATACTGCCGTGTTGCTCAAAATAAAAAAACTGACTCATTTTAAAATCAAAAGGCACTCCTGAATAAATTTCAAGAGTGCCTTTTTCAAAACACCAAAAACAAATTTTAATTAACTTGATAATACTATCTAACTTTATTATCAATGCGTAATTGTATAACGTAATCTAACCAACTCAAGATTATTAACGCTGAAAAATATTTTGCATTGTGTTGAAAATCATAATTTTAAGTTAAAAATAAAATTATGAATATTCAAGCCTGTTTTTAATTTTCTATTACGGCTATTTTGAGTATTTTTGGGCGAAACAAAGAACAAAACAAAAATGAGTCACGAACCAAAATTTGCTGTAATTGGCGGCGGAAGCTGGGCAACTGCCATCGCAAAAATGCTTTGCGTTAACCTTACAGAAATTGCGTGGTACATGCGAAACGAGAGCGCAATTACCCATATACAGGAGTTAAAACACAATCCAAATTATTTAAGTTCTGTCGAATTTGACACTAAAAAATTGAAATTAACCAGTAATATCAACGAAGCTGTTGCTTATGCTGATTATATAATTTTTGCGATTCCGTCTGCTTTTTTAAGCGCTGAATTGGAAAATCTTACAGAAAGCCTCGACGGGAAAATTATTTTCTCGGCCATTAAAGGAATCGTTCCTGAAACGAGCTTGATTGTTGGTGAACATTTTCATGAAAAATATGATATTCCGTATGATAATATTGGCGTGATTACAGGTCCTTGTCACGCTGAAGAAGTGGCGATGGAACGTCTTTCTTACCTTACAATTGCTTGTGGCGATGCTGATAAAGCAACAATTGTGGCCAATAATTTGAGTGGAAATTACATCAAAGCTAAAATTTCTGACGATATTATTGGAACGGAATATGCGGCGATGTTGAAAAATATTTATGCAATTGCAGCCGGAATGGCGCACGGACTAGGTTATGGCGATAATTTTCAGGCTTTATTGATGAGTAACGCGATTCGTGAGATGAAGAAATTCATCAGAAAAGTGCATAAAATGAAGCGAAACATCAATGATTCGGCTTACTTGGGCGATTTATTGGTCACTGGATATTCTGTGTTTTCAAGAAATAGAATGTTTGGGAATATGATCGGTAAAGGTTACACCGTGAAATCTGCCATGATGGAAATGAGCATGGTGGCCGAAGGTTATTATGCCACAAACAGCGCACACAAACTAAATGAAAATTTAGGTGCAAAAACGCCGATTATCAATGCGGTTTACAGCATTTTATACGAAGGAAAAGAACCGAAAAAAGTGTTCAAAAAATTGACCGAAAAACTTAATTAATATTTGTAATGCAAAATCTTCCTGCTGATCATTTAATCAATCATCCCGGAATTTTGGGTGGATTTTCAATTTTAATTATCATAATGTTGCTTCTTGATTTGGGTGTTTTCAATAAAAACAGCCACGTCGTTTCAAACAAAGAAGCAGCGATTTGGTCTGTAGTTTGGATTTCATTGGCGATGGGATTCAGCGGCGTGATTTATTATTTGATGGGCGTTGAGCAATTCACGCAATTTCAGTCGGCATATTGGATTGAAAAAGCGCTTTCTGTCGATAATTTATTCGTATTTATTTTAGTTTTTGGATTTTTTAATGTGCCTAAACATTTGCATCACAAGGTTTTATTCTGGGGAATTATTGGAGCTTTAGTTTTCAGAGCCATCTTTATTTTTACAGGAGTTGAGCTAATCAATATGACCTATTTGCCAGATATGGAAATTTTTGGCCAAGTAGTCAGCATCAATGTAATCTTAACTATTTTTGGATTTTTCTTGGTTTATGCTGGAATAAAATCTTGGTTTTCTGAAGAAGATGATGACGAAAATAAAGACTTTACTAAAAGTCCTGGAGCAAAAATAGTTCACAAATTTTTTAAGGTCAGCGACAATTATGACGGTGATAAATTCTTTACTATAAAAAATGGCGTAAAGATGGCAACGCCATTATTAGTAGTAGTTGCCGTGATAGAATTCACCGATTTGATTTTTGCCGTAGATTCCATTCCAGCGATTTTTGCCATTGCGCCAGACGATCCGTTTATTCTTTATACTTCAAATATTTTTGCAATTTTGGGCTTGAGAGCTTTGTATTTTTTACTGGCGAATTTCATGTATATGTTCAGCCGATTGAAATATGGCTTGGCAATAATCTTGGCTTTCATCGGTATAAAAATGCTTATCGGTCCGTTTTATCATATCTCTTCTCCGGCTTCATTAATGGTTGTTGGAAGTGTTTTAATCTTGTCTGTAATTGCTTCTTTGGCATTTCCTGTGAAAGAGCATAAAAACTAAAATCATGAGCAAAAGATGGAAATATCAGCTTAAAGTCGGGTTGCCTTGGGGAATTTTCATGTCAATCGTAATGGCTTTTTTTGGCGTAACTGACAAACCTTTTATGGAACAAATTCAAACAGGATTTTTCTATTTTCAAATGGCTTGCTTCTTAATCGTCGGCGTTTTTGTTTTGGGCTATTCAAGCTGGAAATCAAAATTGAGACGGGAAGGAAAGAAATAATTTCTAAGAATTTTCGTGTTTCAATCTTTAATAAAAAGCTAAAATATAGCTAAAATCTTACTATGTGTTGATATTTTTTGTAACTATGAATAACCAAAAAATATCCGACCAAAATGCTACAAGAAACTTTAAATTCCAATCAATTCGACGAAGCTTTAGAACTTCTTAAAAACGGAGAAAAGCTTCCGAAAAACTTAGACGATTTCAAAAAAAATCAAATCTTTGACAAACTGCTTAAAGAAAAACAATTTGATATTTTATTGCATTTCATAAAAGACAATACTATTGAAAGTGATATTTATGAATTGGATAATTTTGACAGGAGTATTTTTCAAAGCATCTTATATTACTTACCCAAAGACGAAGAATCTACTCAATTTTTCAGTGATTTTATTTCAAAATTTGACAACTTAAATGATGAAGTAAATGCAAAAACCTTACTCGGATTTTTTCTTGAAAAAGGGGCTTCTCTCGAAATTATAAAAATTTTGGTTGAAGCCGGCTGTGATGTAAATTTCCTCAATAACGCAGACGAAAATTATTTGCATCAAGTCATCAAAACCAACTTGATGAAACCTGAACTTTCGCTTTCTTACTTAGAATTTTTGATCAATGAAGGTTTAGACGTAAATCATCCGAATATTGTCAAAAAAACGCCTTTAATTACAGCAATTGAATTTAATCGAAAAGAATATATCGACCTGCTTTTGCAAAACGGAGCCAATCCGAATGACTTGGACAATGAAGAAAATTCGGCTTTTTTCTACGCCGTGGCGCATAAATTAGATTTTGATTTGTACAAACAATTGAGCGAATTCGCTTCGCCAGATTTGGATAATTTGAACAAAAATCAAGTCTCAACTTTGTTTGAATATTCCCGAATGCTGAACGGAAGATCTGAAAAAGAAATCCAGCTTTTGGTTCAAATGATTGAAGACGGAGGCGATTTGTATCATCCTAGCCACTATTATTCAAAAGACAAAACGCCTTTGGATCAAATTGCAGAAAAGCCTGCAGAAATCTTGGAAGCCGTTCTAGAAACAGGAAAAATAGAGATCAACCGCCAAGACGATCACGGCAATACGCTTCTTCATAAAATTTGCGCTTTCAACGTAAATTATGACGCCAATCAAGCCAAAGAAACCTACCGAAAAGTAAAGTTATTACTAGAAAACGGAGCCGATTGGTCTATTACAAATGACGAAGACAAAACTGCTTTGATGCTGGCTTCTGACGATAATTTGAAAATAAAAACGGTCGAACTGCTGATGAAACAAAAATCATAAAATCAGTATTTATGTTAGAAGAAGCAATAAGATCTCGCGATTTCCAAGGTGTTGTCGAAGCAATAAATAGGGGCGAAAAACTTCCTTCAACACTTGAAAAATATACTAGAAAATTGATTTTTGATATTTTGGTAAACGAAAAGAAATTTGATATTCTTACTCTTTTCGCAGTCCATAAAATAATTGAAACAGATATTTATGAATATGAAAATTTCGATTATAGCATTTTTGACAGTTTATTGAATTTCAAATTGCCTGACGAACAAAACGAAGCTTTTTTTGAGACTTTTCTAGAGCATTTCACAAACATAAACGATGAAATAAACGGCGAAACATTGTTAAGTTATGCTTTTACCAGAAACGCAAGTTTAAGAAATCTCAAAACTTTGCTCCAATTTGGATGTAATGCTAATTTCAAAAATAATCAAGAGGAAAACATCATCCATCAGCTGATTAAAGCTGATTTTGGCAGACCAAATTTAGCAAGAATTGAGTATGAAGAATTGCTTAGCGAATATATCAAACTCTTGATCAGCAATGGTGCCGAAGTGGATGATGCTAACACAAAGAAGGAAACGCCATTGATTAGTGCGTTGCGGTTTCGAAAAGATTATTTCTTGCCCGTTTTATTAGAGAATGGGGCCGATCCGAATCATACGGATATGGAAGGGAATAATGCCTTTTATTATGCCATCATTTGGGACAGAAGTATTGATGCTTATCGAAAACTTTGCGAATACCAATCGCCAGAACTGAACGAAACAAATAATTTGGGAGAAACGGTTTTGTTTAATTATCTAAAAGAAATCAATTTCGACAGCATAGAAACAAACTTGGAAATAATAAAACAGCTGCTGAATGATGGAGCCGATTTGTATATTTCTTGTAACTATTATGGCGAGAACAAAACACCATTAGACTGTGCCACTGGAAAATCTGCTGAAATCTTGAACACGATAATAGAAACCGGGGCCGTTGACTTGAATCGTCAAGATGACAATGGAAATACAATTTTGCATAAAGTTTGCGTTTACAACGTAAATGAAGACCATGAAAAAGCAAAAGAAACCTATAGAAAGGTAAAACTTTTACTGGAAAAAGGTGCTGATCCTAAAATCAAAAATGACAAGGACCAAACGGCATTGATGCTTGCCTCTGACGATAATTACAAAATAAAAACTGTCGAACTTTTAATGAAACAACCTTAATAGATAGAAGATATGTCAATGTCATTTATAATTGCCTGTGAAAGCGGAAAAAGAAAAATAGCTGAAATTTTATTAGAAAATAACGAAGTCGACGTCACTTACACTGATGAAAAAGGCCGAACTGCGTTGCATTATGCATCACATCGAGGTTATCTTGATTTGGTAAAAATCTTGATTGAAAAAGGTGCCAAATTAGACTATGAAGACCACAATGGAGAAACTCCGTTTTATTTTGCATGTCTTCAAAAACAAAAACAAACCGCTTTATATTTATTGGAAAACGGCGCCAGAATTGACGTCAATGATAACAAAGGAAACAGTCTTCTGCATTTGACAGCGCAAACGGCACAGATTGAAATTCTTGAAAAACTTTTGGAACAAGGCTTAAACGTAGATTCTGAAAACAATGAAGCTGAAACACCGTTATTGCTCGCTTCAAGTTGTAGAAACAAGGAAATTGTCCAGAAACTTTTAGAAAACGGAGCGAACGTAAACACGACAAACAAACAGGGAAATACGCCGCTTTTATTTGCCGTAAAATCGAAAAACGCACCGATGGTAGAATTGCTTTTGGAAAATGGAGCCAATATCAATCACGTAAATCATGCGGGAGAATCTTCGTTGTTAGTCGCGTGTTATGAAACCAATCGAATGCTGACAAAACTTTTGGTCGAAAAAGGCGCCGATGTTTTTGCTTCTTCAAAAAATGGTTTGTCGCCAATTTGGTATGCGTGCGCGAAAAATCAAAAGGAAATTGTGAGCTTGTTTCTAGAAAATGGCGTGGATGTGAATTATGCAAAACCGGTTTCGGGCAATGAAAATTCAATGTATTCGTATTTGGATTGGGTGGAAACCGCGAACAATTTAGCTTCTGACAATAATTATTCGTTCAGCTATGATTATGGTGGCGAAAGCATGCTTCACGTTGCGTCAAAAAACGGTCATTTGAGCATGGTAAAACTTTTGCTAGAAAACGGCGCGAATGTCAACATTCAAGACGAAAGTGGCAACACGGCGTTGCATTATTCCTCTGCAAACGGCAAAAAAGATATCGTCAAACATTTGCTAGAAAACCAAGCCGATGCTTCGATTGTGAATGCTAAAGAACAGAAAGCAATTGATTACTCAAACATCAAAGGTTTTAATGAAATCACAGAATTGCTTTTGAAATTTAGTCCTGAAAATAAAGCGAAATTTGAACAGAAAGAAACGGTTCCTTCTCCAGAAGTTCCTAAAAATGATATAGCTTCAAAAAAGCAAGCTTTACTGGATATAAAGGAATTATTTGACGCCGGAATTCTTTCTCAAGAGGAATTTGATGAAGAAAAAGGTAAGATTTTAAAGGGATAATACTATCTTACAATAACTCCATCCTGAAAAATAATCGGCACTTCTTCCATATTATTTTCATTGATAGAATTTGCCTTGAAGATGAAATTCTTGTCATAAAGCGTATTTCCGATGAAAAAAGTGACCATAAATTCGTTGTTCAAAGTCAAAACATCGTCTTGAATCAATTCAATTTTCACCGTTGAAACAGGAGGAATTTCCACAAAAGCGTGACGAAGCAAAGACGTTTTCTTCATTTCGCCATCAATCATTCCAGATGCTTTTGACACGACCATCACGCCATCCAACTGGAAATCGCTGTCGTTTATTAAATGTGCATACCAAGTTTTCTGCATAAAATCGTCGTTCCATTCCTGGATTGCGGCGATAAAAACGTTTTCTACTTGTGGGATGATGATGTCTTTTTTCATAAAGTAAGTCTTAAAGTTGGAAAGTCGAAAGTCTTAAAGTCAAAGTGTTAGACAAACTAAACCTTTTGACCTTAAGACTTTCGACCTTATGACTATATGCTAGATTTAAATTGTTCCAAGAAACGGATGTCATTTTCATAAAACATTCGGATGTCGCCAATTTGGTGCAGCAGCATTGCAATTCTTTCCACTCCCATTCCGAAAGCAAAACCAGTAAATTCATCTGGATTAATACCACAATTTTTCAAAACATTCGGATCTACCATACCACAACCGCCGATTTCCAACCAGCCAGTTCCTTTGGTAATTCTGTAGTCTGTTTCGGTTTTCAAACCCCAATAAATATCGATTTCCGCACTTGGTTCCGTAAACGGAAAATACGACGGACGAAGACGGATTTTTGACTTCCCGAACATTTCTTTGGTAAAATATAAAAGCGTTTGCTTTAAGTCGGCAAACGAAACATCTTTGTCAATGTACAAACCTTCCACTTGGTGAAAAATACAGTGAGAACGCGACGAAACCGCTTCATTTCTGAAAACTCTTCCTGGCGAAATCGTTCTGATTGGCGGTTTATTTTCTTCCATATAACGCACTTGAACTGACGATGTGTGCGTTCTCAAAAGCACATCTGGATTGGTCTGGATAAAAAAAGTATCCTGCATATCTCTGGCAGGATGGTATTCTGGAAGATTCAACGCCGTGAAATTGTGCCAGTCGTCTTCGATTTCCGGACCTTCAGAAACATTGAATCCGATGTTTGAAAAAATGTCAATAATTTGATTTTTTACTAAAGAAATTGGATGGCGCGAACCGATTTTCAAAGGTTCTGCCGGACGCGTTAAATCGCCGTAGATTCCCACGGTTTCTTCTTTGCTTTCCAATGCTTCCTGAATCGATTTTACTTTTTCTTCAGCCGTGTTTTTCAACTCATTAATTACTTGCCCGAATTCTTTTTTCTGCTCGTTCGGAACATTCTTAAATTCAGCAAAAAAGTCTTTTAAAAGCCCTTTGCTCCCCAGAAATTTAATTCTGAAAGCTTCAAGCTCTTCTTTTGATTGGGTTTGGAAGGCTTTGGCTTCACCAATATATTCTTTAATCTTGTCTATCATCGTCTTTTTATAAAAGTGCAAATTTAAGCGTTTTAACGCAAAGATTCACAGAGTTTTTTCGCAAAGTTTCACAAAGCAAAGTCTAAAATTTGTGAATCTCTGTGCTAACTTTGTGTGACTTAGTGGAATCTATTCAATCACATTTCTCTCCAAAAAATAATTCACAATCGCTTCTTTCATCAATACCGACTGTTCGCCAGCTTTCAAAGAAGGCAATTCTTCTTTTACTTTATAATGAGGCCAGCCTTCACTGTCAAAATAGTCAAATTCATAGTATCCGTAAGGTTCTAGCAACCTGCAAATAGCAATATGCATTAAATTTACCTTTTCATCTTTCTTGAATTTTTGATGGATTTTACCCAATTCCTGGATTCCTATTAGGTAAATTATGGCATCCAAATCTAAGTCTTCGCCTTGAGAAAACTGATCTGAAAGTATGTTGACGAGCTTTTCCCAGCGCTCTTTTAATTGTATATCTCTAGACATAGTTATGAATTATGAGTTATGAATTATGAGTTTGCTTAGTTTTCTCGAAATTCGATAACAAAATTTAGTTTGCAAAGATACACTCTTGAATTTTGTTTTTCTATGAAAGGCTGTATCTTCGTCGCTTATTATTTTTTAGATGGGAATTTTAGATATTATTTTAGGGATTTTCTTGGTTTATGGATTCATTCGTGGCATCTGGAACGGCTTTTTCGTGGAATTTGCTTCCTTGATTTCTCTTTTGCTCGGAATTTACGTAGCCATAAAATTTTCATTTTTGACTGCCGAATTTCTGTCTGATTTATTTTCTTGGAATCCTAAGACTATTGCCATTTGGGCATTTATCCTAACATTTATCGGAGTCGTATTGGGCGTTTCTTTATTAGCTAAATTCTTCACTACAGTTGCCAATTTCGCAAGTTTAGGATTATTCAACAAAATCGCTGGAGGAATTTTTGGGGTTTTGAAAATGTGCCTGATTTTGAGCTTTGCTTTGGCTTTGTTCCAAAAAATTAATTTCAATAACACTTTTGCAGAAAAGAAAACTTTGGATGATTCTATGTTTTACAATCCGATTTTGAAGATTTCAGAGTATGTGTTTCCTGTTTTTGAGGAATGGTTTGCGGAACTAAAGAAGTAATTTAATTCCGCGAAGATTCGCTAAGTTTTTCGCAAAGATTCACGAAGAAATTTCAAAAAAGCTTTGTAAATCTCTGTGATTTTTCTTTGTGCAACTTTGCGAAATACTATTTCAATTCCTTAATCGCATCCTTAGAAATCCACCCAATTCTTTCATCCGCCAATTGAATTTTTTTCCAATTATTATTATCTTCTAAAACATGAACTTTTGTCCCTTCGTGCAAAGTAAAAACATCTTTCGCACTGTTTTTTGGCTCTAATTTCACTGAAGTTATTTCTGCAAAAACAATCGCAGGACGATTGGCTTCCGTTAAATTTTCAGACTTAATCGCCAAAGAAACCGTGGCAATCAAAGCGATTAACGTCAAACATAATCCTACAAAGAAAACCCTTTTCAAAATTGTGTTTTCTGAAAAATAATAGGCAATAAAAAACAGCAAGAATACAAAAGCAATTCCGATAGAAATTTTCGCCCATTCGTCAGCCGTATATTTCAACGTAAAATCATCCACCGTTTTTCTAAAACCAACTTCAATGACTGGTTTTATCTCATCAATGGTCATGTTTTGGGCAAAACGGAGGTTGTTTTTTGAAGCCGTATCATTTGGATTCAGCAACAAAGCTTTCTCATAATTGTAAATCGCCGGCGCCACTTTATTCAATTTATAATATGCATTTCCCAAATTATAATACAATTCAACCGATTCTTTTTTCGATTTCAAAACGCTTTCATAAGCTGTTACAGCTTCTTCAAATTTCTCTTCTTGGTAGAATTTATTGCCATCCTGAAAAGCATTTTGAGCCCAGAAAACCTGCGTGAAAAGTAAAAATATATAAAGTATGTTTTTCATTTTTGTGTGTTTTAGAAAATACCTAACAGTTTTGAAAACGGGTTAGTACAACTAAATTTGTTTTTCCAATTCAGAAATTACGGTTACTGCTTTTTCATAATCCTGCTTGATCGCAACGCTTGAAAATGGCGCGTATCTTGCAAATTCGCAGTTTTCGGTCAAGTCGATAAAATCTTTCACCGTTTCTGGTTTTGCGCCTCTTTCTAGCAAAATTTCAGTAATGATTTCTTTGCTCATTTCTGAAGTTTCAATGTGCAATTTCGCTTTCAGGAAGTTGTGCAAAGCTCTTTCCAAGGCAATATAAAACGGCTCTTTGTTATTGATTTGTTTCTTCGCTTGAGACAGATATTTCTTCGCCAAACGATTCGACATTCTTCGTTTATTCCCAACAATATCGCCATCTCTCGCTTCTTTTCTTCTTCGTATAAAAATAATTATCGGAATCAAAATAAAGGGCAAAGCCAATAATCCATAATATAAATTGGTTCCGAAGAAAGTTGCTTTTTTAGTAGAAACCAAATTCGTTTTCAGTTTGATATTTGCAAATTCCACGTTCTTTTGAGCCGCCTGTTTTCCAATTCCTTCTTCGGCGGAAGCCACTGGTTCTGGACCTGTCGGACCGTCTAAAACTTTCACCATAATTTCAGGCGATGTAAGCGTTTTATAACGTCCCGCGCTTGGATCAAAGTAAGAAAATGACAAGCCTTTGATCGGATAATTTCCTTTGTATTGCGGAATCAGCGTGTATTTATCAGTGATTTTTCCTTGCATTCCTGATAATGGCGTGTTCACGTTTTCTGTGTGGACCGGATCATACATTTCTAAAGCGCTCGGCACAATTGGCTTTGGAAGCGTGAACAATTTCAAGTTTCCATTTCCAGAAACGCTTACTTCTAAATCTAATGATTCGCCGTGTTTCAGTTCGGTTTTTGTAGGTTTTGCTGTGAACGTAAATTTCCCGACAGCACCAGTGAAATCATCTGGTTTTCCTGCTTCCGGCAAATCTCTGACCCTTATTGCGCGGCTTCCGGCAGAAATTGTCTTGTTTGCCGCAACCAATTGCGGTCGCCCAAAAAAGTCCCTTCTTCCTGTTGGAACTTCCATCACAACATCCAAAGAAAGCGGTTCGATTGTCAGTTTCCCTGATTTTTGCGGATATAAAACTGTCTTTTTCAAAACAACATATCGGTAATCTTCGCCTTTATATTTTCCGTTTTCAACAACCAAATTTTTGATTTCAATGTTCTGGCTCCAGAAATCATTGTATTTTGGAGAGCTGGTTTCGCGCCAGTTTCGAACGCTTACATTGTGACTTACATACAATTTATAAACGACAGTAATCGGTTCATTCAAATACGGATTTTCCTTCGAAATTTCAGCAACCAAGTGAATTCCGTCGGTAGAAGGCACATAATTTGGACTGCTTGGATCTTGCTGTTCTGCGACCGCATTTCCGACCGTGATTTTTATTGGATCTGTCTTGTAAATTTCGCCCCTGATTTCAATTGTAGCCGATTTTATAGTCACGTTTCCTTTTTGCAACGGAAGCAGAAAATAGATATAAGATTTATTGAAAGTCCCGCGACCGTTGACCCAAGTCTGGCTCACTTGCTGGCTTGGCCCGCCGACAACGCGAAATCCTTCAAAAGACGGAGGCGTAAAATTATCGCCGTCGTCATTCATCGTGAAATCAATGCGCAATCGCTCGTTGATGCCAATGGACTGCCTGCTGACTTTCGCCTCAAACTGGACTTGAGCAGAAAGTGCTTGAAAAAAAATCAAAAATAATACTGCTAAAAACTTTTTCATCGCAAATCTCCTACTTATTACCAGTCTTTTTCTGTTTGAACCGGCTTGCCTTTAACTTTTTTGGCATTCACCTTGTCCTGAATTTTCTTTTCTTCGTTATTTACAGCATCTAAAAGATTGTCAATCCTTTGTTTTGAAGGGTTTCCTTGCGGTTTCGGCTGTCCGTTTTTATCATCGTCCTCGCCTTTTTTATCGCCTTCATTTTTGCCTTGGTCCTTTTTATCTTTGTTGTCGCCTTTGTCTTTATTTTCTCCTTTGTCGTCGCCGTCTTTTTTGTCGTCCTTTTTATCCTGGTCTTTTTTGTCTTGGTCTTTGTCTTTTTCCTTGTCTTTCTTTTTATCGTCTTTTGGCGGCTCAGGATTATTTTTTTGGTATTCTTTCGCTAAAGCGTAATTGTATCGTGTTTCCTCATCTGCAGGATTATTTCTCAAGGCATTTTTATACGCTTCCACCGCTTCAGAATATTTTTTTTCCTTCATAAAAATGTTTCCAAGATTATGAAAAGCTTTGTGTTTCTGCGGTTTTGTTTTTGCGTTTTCGATGGTTTTCAAATACGCCAGTTTTGCTTCGCTAGCTTGATTTTGCTTGTAAATTGTATTTCCTAGATTATACGAAGAAATGGCCTGAGTCGGTGATTTTGAAAGTGAAATTCGGTAATCAGCTTCGGCTTCGGCATATTTTTTCTCTTTAAATTCTTCGTTTCCTTTTGGCAGATTTTTGTCCTTCTGTTGCGCCATTACGGCAAAGGAAAAAAACAGCAGACTATATATAAATACGTTTTTCATTTTATTCCTTTTCATTAAACAAGTTCAGTTTTTTGACCCATTTTGTCTTTTTCTCCATCAAGAAAATATCTAAAAACAAGAATAGGAAAGCCGCGCCGATGAACCATTGGAACTGCGATTGGTAATTCGCAAATTGCGTGGCCTCAAACTCTGTTTTTTCAATATTATCCAAAGCATTTTTTACATAATCTAAAACCTGTTTGGTATTGCTTCCGTTGATATAACCGCCTTTCGTGCCTTTTGCAATGGCTTTCAAAGTCGCTTCATTCAATTTTGTCACCACAACCTCATCATTTCTATCGCGCTGGTAGCCTTCGATTTTTCCGTTTCTTTTCAACGGAATCGTGCCTCCTTTTTCAGTCCCAACCCCAATTGTAATAATTTTCAAGCCATTTTTCTCTGCTTCTTCGACGACGCTTTCCACGCCTTCCGAATGGTCTTCTCCGTCAGAAATCAAAATTACCAATTTGCTGGTTTTGCTTTTTTCGTCAAAATAAGACGCTGACATTTGAATCGCTTCGTCCAAAGAAGTTCCCTGCGAAGAAACCATTCCTGGATTCATGCTTTGGAGAAACATTTTTGCAACGCTGTAATCAGTCGTGATTGGCAAAACCGGGAAAGCGCTTCCGGCATAAGCCACAATTCCGATTCTGTCGCTTCCCAATTGGTTGATAATTTGCGAAACCAGTTGTTTTGTCTTGTCTAATCGGCTTGGCGCAATGTCTTCGGCAAGCATTGATTTTGAAACGTCAATGGCAAAAACGATGTCGATTCCTTCGCGTTTTACGGTTTCCATTCGGGTTCCGATTTTTGGATTTACCAAACCTACAATCAAGAAGGCCAAAGCCAAAAGAAAGACTGTAATTTTCAAGCTTGACTTAAAAATTGATCGTTCTGGCGTTAATCTTTTGATCAGTTTGTAATCTCCAAATTCACGCTGTTTTTTCTTTTTCCAATACAAATTGAATAAGAATAGCAACACCAAAATTGGGATGACTATAAGGATGTATAAATATTTTTTTTCGTCTAATTCGTACATAATTTTTTAGATAAAGCTTCTGAAAATTGTATTTTTCAATAATACTTCAAGCAATAAAAGCAATCCGGCAACATAAATAAACGGACGGAAATGCTCGTCATAATTATAAAATTTTTGCTCTTCAATTTCAGAGGTTTCCAGCTTGTTGATTTCTTCGTAAATTTCTCGAAGCTTCTGGTTGTTCGTCGCACGGAAATACTTTCCATCAGTATTTCTGGCAATTTCCTTCATCAGCTGCTCGTCGATTTCCACTTGCATCATTTGGTATAAAAATTCTCCGTTTGCGCCGATTGCGTAAGGAGATTCGGCCATTCCTTTTGTTCCAAGTCCGATAGTATAGACTTTTATTCCGTATTCTTTTGCAATATCAGAAGCCATTCTCGGATCAATAAAACCCGAATTATTCACACCGTCGGTCAATAAAATGATGACTTTGCTTTTTGCCTGGCTGTCTTTCAAACGGTTTACGGCCGTGGCCAATCCCATCCCGATTCCAGTTCCGTCTTGCAACAAATTATCGTATTTTACGCCTTTCAAAGCTTCTAAAACCACAGCTTTGTCGCTTGTCACGGGCGTTTTCGTATAACTTTCTGCAGCATAAACTACCAAACCAATTCTGTCATTCGGCCTTCCTTCCACAAATTCAGAAGCGACTCTTTTCAAGGCTTCCAAACGGTTTGGCTTCAAATCTCGCGTCAGCATACTTCCTGAAACGTCGATGGAAAGTACAATATCTATACCATTTGTAGTTTTTGTCTTATTGCTGATATCAACGCTTTGAGGTCTTGCCAAAGCAACGATTATGAAACAGAGCGCTATAATTCTGAAGGCAAAAAGCAACGGATATAATTTTGGCAAAAACGAACTTTTGACTTTAAATCCGTTAAGAGAACTCACTTTCAAGGAAGCTGAAATTTTATTTCTTTTCCAGATATGCCAAGCGATTGCAACTGGAATCAGCAAGAATAACCAGAAAAAACCGGGATTTAAAAAGGTAACATTATTCATCATTAGTTTACTCTTTTAAGTTCAACGGATTCTAAAATTCTTTCTGCAATCTGGTTTGCATATTCGTCGCCTTCCTTGTGGAAAATCATGATTTGCTGTAAACCGCCGTCTTGGCTGAAAAACAAAACTTCATAATAGACTTTCAAGCTTTTTTTGCTTTCTGGATCAATCTGGTCGAAGGTTCCGTAGCCTTTTTTGCCCGAAATTCCTTCCCTAGTTTGATAATCTTCTTGTTTTACAATCATGTTTGCAGCACCATTTTTCTCGAGCAGTTGCAAACCTCCTTCCAATGCTTTTGACAAATCGATCTGCGTTTCCTTCTTAAATTTACTGGTAGAAACCATTACGTAGAAATTATCCCAAATGTCACCATAAGAAAACATCTGCATTTCTTTGATCAGCGCCATCGTTTCCTTTGGCAGTTTTTCTTCTTTCTGGCGCATCAAAACTTTTGGCGTTTCGATTAAAATTCCAGGATTTCCGTATTCACTTTTCACCCATTCGCCTTCCAGCATTTGTTTTGACGAATTGCCGAAAATAATTCCTTGGCTCACCAAATAATAGCCAAAGCCTGCAAAAAGCACGAATGAAGCGACAAATCCGATAATGGCGTTGCGTTGCTGGCGTTTCTTTTTGGCCAATTTTTCTCTTCTTTCGGCGTCAAAATCAACTTCATCTTCGATTTCTTCCTCTTTCGGAATAGCTTTGTGCAACGTGAAAATAGTTCTTTCGATGCGTTTTCTGTCTTCCACGATTTCAAAATCTAGTGGTTTTGATTTCGCAAATTTCACCAAATCCGCTTGGCGTAAAACCTTTTCTAAGTTTTCAACGGTTTCTTTTGAAAGCTTCATTTTCTTTCTGACAACTGCATTTCTCAAGCCAACGATTACTTCAGAAGTCGTGCTTTCCATCGCTGGAACTTGAATTTCTTCTTCAATATAAGTTCGGGCAATGTCGGTCAATTCAGAATAATAATTTTTGACTTCGCCTTTTTCTAAAAGTTCTTTCTTTTCTAGGTTTTTAAGCATGCTCGAAGCCTTTTCGATTGGCGTCGCATACACAATTTCTTCATCTTTTTTACGCTTGTATTTTTTAGCCAGGAAGAAAATCAAAACTCCGATTCCGGCTAAAAGCAAGATTCCCAAAACCCATTTCCACCAATTTCCCGCTGGAGATTTTACTTCGGAAATGCCTTTGATATCAAACATTTTCTGCTTTAAAGTATCGACTTTTACGGCCATAACCTCAACAGCAATTGAATCGGTCAAAAACGGTTTTTTATTGATCAAAACAGGAAGGCTCGGAATCAGGAATCGTCCCGAATCAAATTGCGTCAAGCCATATCTTTTGGTCAATAAATAGCGGTCTTTTTCTTTGACAGTATCTATCGGATAGGATTCTAAAACTTCTAAAGCACCAAAATTTTTCCCTTCCGGAAAAACCACGCTTAACAAAGTATCAACAGAAGTTTTTAAGGTAAGATTGATTTGCGCGCCAATTTTTATTTTGGTAGAATCGACTGTTGTGGTTACTCGTTTTTGCTGCGCGAAACCTAAAGTTCCAACAAGCAAAAATAGTACTATGTAAAAAGTGTTTTTTTTCATTTTTCTAGTCCTAATCTTATTCATAAAAGGGGGAATAAAGATTAACCTCTCGATTTAAAATAGCCTAATAATTTGGTTACATAACTTTCGTCAACTCTAGTATTTACAGTACCAGAACCGCTTTTGCTAAAAGTTTCCTTGAAATATTTTATTTTATCCTGATAGTGTTTTTCATATTCCATGCGAACCGATTTTGAGCCTGTATCGACTAAAAGCGTTTCTCCCGTTTCTGCGTCCAGCATATTCACCATCCCGATGTTTGGCATTTTTTCTTCTCTCACATCATATACTCTAATTCCGGTCAAGTCATGCTTTTTTCCAGCAATTTTCAAGGTTTTTTCATAGTCGTCATCCGTCATAAAATCAGAAATCATAAAAACAATTGCTTTCTTTTTAATCACTCCGGAGAAAAAACGAAGCGCTTGCGAAATATTCGTCTTGTTGCTTTTTGGATGAAATTCAATCAATTCACGGATGATTCTCAAAACGTGCGATCTTCCTTTTTTTGGCGGAATAAACAATTCGATTTGGTCAGAAAACAAAATCAATCCGATTTTATCGTTGTTTTGCGTCGCGGAAAAAGCCATTGTTGCGGCAATTTCTGTCACAATTTCTTTCTTGAAACCATTTTTAGTTCCGAAATTTTCTGATCCGCTCACATCAACCATCAGCATCATCGTCAATTCTCTTTCTTCCTCAAAAACTTTTATGTAAGGTTCGTTATATCTTGCCGTTACATTCCAGTCGATTGCACGAACGTCATCGCCAAATTGGTATTGCCGCACTTCGCTGAACGTCATCCCGCGTCCTTTGAAAGACGTATGATATTCTCCCGAAAAGATGTGATCGCTCAATCTTCGGGTTTTGATTTCTATTTTTCGAACTTTTTTGAGTAAATCTTTCGTTTCCATATTTTAGTCTTAATGTCGAATGTCTTAATGTCGAATGTCTTGCCTTTCGGACTTGATGACTTTTGACTTTATGACATAATTAAGGCACTTCAACTTCATTTACGATTTTATTGATGATGTCAACAGAAGTCACGTTCTCCGCTTCGGCTTCATACGTAATCCCGATTCTGTGGCGCAAAACGTCGTGAACAACGGCGCGAACGTCTTCTGGAATCACATAACCTCTGCGTTTGATAAAAGCATAACATTTTGCGGCAGTTGCCAAGTTGATGCTTCCACGCGGAGACGAGCCAAAACTGATCAAAGGTTTTAAACTTTCTAATTTATATTTTTCTGGATAACGCGTTGCAAAGATGATATCTAAGATGTATTTCTCGATTTTTTCATCCATATAAACCTCACGAACCGCTTCTTGCGCTCTAATAATCTGATCAACAGAAATTACCGGATTTACTTTTTCGAAAGAACCTTTTAAGCTTTGACGAACCACCATTCGTTCTTCTTCCATTTTTGGATAATCGATTACAGTTTTCAACATAAAACGGTCGACTTGCGCTTCTGGCAAAGGATAAGTTCCTTCTTGTTCCACCGGATTTTGAGTTGCTAAAACCAAAAACGGACGATCTAATTTGAAAGTTGTATCGCCAATGGTTACTTGCTTTTCCTGCATCGCTTCTAAAAGAGCCGATTGTACTTTTGCCGGAGCACGGTTAATCTCATCTGCCAAAACGAAATTGGCGAAAATCGGACCTTTTTTAATCGAAAAAGCGTTGTCTTTAATGTTGTAAATCATTGTTCCCACAACGTCTGCAGGAAGCAAATCTGGAGTAAACTGAATACGGCTAAATGAACCGTGAATCGCTTGTGAAAGCGTGTTAATTGCTAATGTTTTTGCCAAACCTGGAACACCTTCCAGCAAGATGTGACCTTGACCTAAAAGACCGATCAATAATCTTTCAACCATATGCTTCTGACCGACAATCACTTTGTTCATTTCCATAAAAAGCAAGTCGATAAACGCGCTTTCTCTCTCTATTTTTTCATTGATTGCTCTAATGTCTAATGCAGTAGCATTTTCTTCCATAATGTAATATTTAAAGCCGTGAAATTAGTATTTTGTTTGATGGGTGCAAATTGAAAATTTATTTACTGGTAAGACGTTAAAAATCTGTTAAAAATTATTTGAATCCCTTGGCTTTAAGGATGATTTATGATTTTCTTTTCATAAATTTAGAAACTTAAATTTCGTATCGTGAAAACAGCCTTATCTCCCATAATTGCGGGAACTATGAATTGGGGTGTTTGGGATAAAAATCTCAATACTTCTGAAATGGCAAACTTGATCAATGTTTGCTTCGAAAATAAAATTACCACTTTTGACCACGCCGATATTTATGGCGGTTATACAACAGAAGCTTCCTTTGGAAAAGCCTTGACGGAAAGCAAGATCAATCGTGAGAAAATACAATTGATTTCAAAATGCGGTATTCTTCAAAACTCAGAAAATCGTCCGTATAAAGTCAAAAATTATGATTATTCGAAAGAATACATCATTTGGTCTGTAGAAAATTCATTGAAAAATCTCCATTCTGATTATTTGGATGTGCTTTTATTACATCGCCCTAGTCCGTTGATGAATGCGGAAGAAATTGCCGAAGCCGTTGAAAAACTGAAAACCGACGGAAAGATTTTGGATTTTGGCTTATCCAATTTTACACCTTCGCAAACGGATTTAATTCGTTCCAAAACCGAAGTTTCTTATAACCAAATTCAATTTTCGGCCACCGATTTTGAAGCGATGCTAAACGGAAGCTTGGATCACATGCAAGTAAACAACATTCGTCCGATGGCGTGGAATCCGCTGGGGACGGTTTTTAGAGAAAATACAGATCAGACAAAACGATTGAAAACGCTTTTGGCAGATTTGGTTTCAAAATATCACGTGGGTTCGGATACGATTTTACTGTCTTGGATTTTACAGCATCCGGCAAAAATTATTCCGATTGCGGGAACAGTGAATGTGGCGCGATTGCAACAATTATTCAAAGCTACGGAGTTTAAATTGGAAAGAGAAGAATGGTTTTCTATTTGGATTGAGAGTATGGGAAGTCAGGTTCCTTAAATAGTTATGAATTATAAATTATGAGTTATGAGTTTTTTTTGCTCGAGCTAGAAAATCGTTGAAATATCTAATAAATTTTCAACAAAGAAATAAAAAATGAAAACAGTCTTAATAACAGGTGCAACAAGCGGCATTGGAAGAGCTACGGCAATTGAATTAGCCAAAAATAATTTCAAACTAATTCTCTGCGGCAGACGCGAAGATCGTTTGGCAGAATTGCAAGTCGAATTAGAACACCGCACGAAAGTGCACACTTTGAATTTCGACGTAAGAAAGAAAAAAGCAGTTCAAGAAGCAATCGATTCTTTGCCTCCAGATTTTTCAAAAATCGATGTTTTGATCAATAATGCCGGAAACGCCCACGGTTTAGATCCAATCCAGACCGGAGATTTAGACGATTGGGACGCGATGATTGACATCAACGTAAAAGGTTTATTGTATGTTTCCCACGCCATAATTCCGAAAATGGTCGAGCAACGAAGCGGTCATATCATCAACATTGGTTCGACGGCTGCAAAGGAAGTTTATCCAAATGGAAACGTCTATTGCGCCACAAAACACGCCGTTGACGCGATAAACCAAGGCATGCGAATGGATTTGAACCAATACGGAATACGTGTGGGAGGAATTCATCCAGGAATGGTGGAAACGGAGTTTTCACAAGTCCGTTTTAAAGGTGATGCTGAAAGAGCAGCCAATGTTTATAAAGGTTTTGAGCCTTTAAAACCTGAAGATATCGCCGACATTATAAAATTTGTAATCACAAGGCCGTATCACGTCAATATCGCCGATTTGGTCGTAATGTCAACCGCTCAGGCTTCGTCGACAATCGTAAATAGAATAATTTAAACGCAATAAGCAATAGGCTTTAAGCTTTCATCCGAAATCTTAAAGCCTTTTTTAATCTTGGACCTTGAACCCAAAAACCTGAACCCAGAAATGATCAACAAGCGACTTCTCATAAAAAATCTCCTCGCACACAATGACGAGAGCAGTTTCTATGACAAAAAGCGCCAGTTGAACTTGCACACTCGGGAAGGAAAAGGGAAGTTTTTGAAACATATTTGTGCTTTGTCCAATTCAAATCCTGCGAACAATTCTTATATCGTTGTGGGTGTTGAAGATCATGATAATGAAATTGTGGGCGATGATTTTTTTGACGACAGTAGAATCCAGAATCTGGTCAATGCTTTTTTAGAAAATCCTCCGAAAATTCAATATGAAAATGTTCCGTTTCCGAATTTATCTAAAGATAAAGTAGTCGGGTTAGTTACGATAAAACCTAAAAAGCGCGTTTCTTATTTCAAAAAAGGAATTCACACGATTATTGCAAAACAAGCTTTTATCAGAAGAGGAAGCAATTCTATTCCAGTAGAAGAATCTGAAGTCGAACGGAATTACCAGAATACAGAAACCGTAATCAGCATTGAAAATAATTCGAGAAATAGCATCGAATATACACTAGAAGGAGTGATTGATTTTATGAATAATCGTCACAAAGATATGTTTCCGAAGTATAAAGTCTTCAAAGAATTATTCGTCGTCTGCTGGGCCGGACATTCAAAAAAAGTGAAAGATAAAACTTATTTATCCCGCGTGGATATTGAATTGGTAAACGAACAGGTGAAGCTTTTTTATTCGGCTTTAGACGAAGTTTCGATTGAATTTGACCACAATACTTTTTCGATTACCGAATATCTTCCGCTAGGCTTAAACGACAAAACGAGCTATTATCCGTTGGAAAAACAGACGATTTATTTTTATGACAACGGCTATTATAAAATTGAAACTGAATTTCTCTTTGAACCGCCACAATATAATAGAAAAATGCTTTTCCACATTTATAATTCCAATATTTCCCTGCTTTCAAAATTAGAAAAATCATTGCCTTTGTCTGATCGAGAAAAAAAGGATTTGGAGAATCTTCCGTCCACGTTTATGATTTGCTATTTAAACGGATTTGACGATGCAAAACACAGATTGATTGACGCAAAACAGTTACTAAAAGCTTTTGAAAACCCAACAGTTTATGTGAGTTTCAAGGAAGCGCTTCGAATTTTGAGAAAGATGAAATACGACAAAAACGCAGAATAATTTGTGACAAAATTTTTAATATTTGATTATCACAAATGTTTTTAGGATATTTGAGTTTATGAACAGAACTTTTGCAATCGGTGACATTCACGGCGGACTTCGTGCGCTCCAACAAATTTTTGAACGAGCAAATGTCACTAAAAACGATACCCTTATTTTTCTTGGAGATTATGTTGACGGCTGGAGCGAATCGCCTGAAGTTATTGACTTTTTGATACAACTTAAAGAGACCCACAACTGTGTTTTCTTACGTGGAAATCATGATGATCTGCTTTTGTCTTGGCTGGAACATAAAAAAGACAATCCGCAGTGGTTCAATCACGGTGGCAGAATTACGATGGAAAAATACTGTCTTTTAAGCGATGAAGATAAAAAACCGCACATCGACTTCCTGAAGCTTTTAGAAAACTATTATCTTGACGAAGAGAACAGACTGTTTATCCACGCGGGTTTTACAAATCTGAACGGCGTTGAATATGAATATTTTCCAAAGATGTTTTATTGGGAAAGAACCCTTTGGGATAATGCGCTTTCTTTAGATCCGCGAATAGAAAAAGACAGTCCGTACTATCCAAAAAGGTTCAATCTTTACAAAGAAATTTTCATCGGCCACACGCCCGTGACGCGCATTAACGAAACCACACCAATCAACAAAGCCAATATTTGGAACGTGGATACCGGCGCCGCTTTTAAAGGACCGCTGACAATTCTTGACGTCAATACAAAGGAATATTGGCAAAGCGATTCGCTTCCAGAATTATATCCAGAAGAAAATGGCCGCAATTAAATGCAAATATCTTCACAGAAAGCAGTACATTTGAGCAAAATTTAAAACCATGAAGAAAATTATAACATTAGGATTGCTTTTAACATCATTTTTAGGAAATGCACAAGCTTTCACAGGAAAAGGTGATGATAAATTTCAAGTCGGAGCGAATTTCCAAGAAAATGCCACAGGAATTATGGCCACTTATGACCACGGAATCGGCGAAAACATGTCCATCGGGATTTATACCACTTATTTATTAAGCGTTGACGGCGACGGATCTGATTTTACAGACGAATTTGACTTGAAAGCGCGTTTCAATGCGAACATCGGAAACGTAATCGGTTTGCCTGAAAATATTGACATTTATCCAGGTCTGAACTTGGGATTGAGAAATTTCGGCGCGCACCTTGGTGGCCGTTATTTCTTCACGAATGGCTTTGGAGTTTTCACTGAACTTGCCGTTCCGATTGCCAAATACGAGAGCCATGTATTTGGTTATGAACACTTAAACAATCAATTTACTTTCAGTTTGGGAGCTTCTTTCAACTTATAAAATATACCAAAAATCAAAATCCGATTCGTTAACTGAATCGGATTTTTTTTTGAGCCAAACTTCTGGAATTTTTTACATGAAATTCCTGCTGCAGTCACTCGCTTTAAACCGGTTTTGTCACCGGTTTAAGAGCTCAAACAATGGCGGCATCAGGGCTATTTTCAAACTTTCTGGCTTCTTTTAAACTTTGTGACCTGCTTTGTCGAGCCCTATTCTGAAAAAAAGTTTACTCTGGTTGTAATGCAACCGTAACTTCCTTTGAAATAACGTGACACTCATCTCTCTTAAGCGTAATCACTTCAGAAGTAAAAGTTTGATAACCGTCTTTTGAAACCGTCAAGATGTAACTTCCCGCACGTTCTCCAGCGCCCACAAAAACCGCAGATCCATTATCTTCCGTCTGTAAAGTTTCAATATAACTTCCATCAGTTGCTTTCACTAAAACATCTTCTCGAAGCGTTGCATTTGTTACGGCATTTTTTACCGAAACATGTAAACCATACACAAATTGGTCTGTGCAATTTGTTTCACCACTGTTGCTGTTGTCATCATTATTGCAAGAAATGGCAAAAATTGACATCAATAAAATAATTTTTTTCATAGTAATTTTCTTTATTTTTCAATAGATGGAATAAATTTTAAAAGGTTGCTTCAAAAGCAAGTAATGTTATAAATAGGTTAAAAACATCCATTTAAAATCACGCTCAAAAGTTTCTTCGTAAATTTAAGTAACAACAAACGACGAATGACGCTTTCAGAAAAATACAACTCCGTTAGAAAACACACCGAAACAATCTGCCAGCCCTTAAAAACAGAAGATTTCGTACCTCAGCCCGTGAACTTTGTGAGTCCGCCGAAATGGCATTTGGCGCATTCCACTTGGTTTTTCGAGCAATTTGTTTTGAAAGAACATTTGCCCGACTACAAAGTTTTCAACGACGATTTTTCCTTTCTTTTCAATAGTTATTACAACACTGTCGGCAAAAGAGTTTTCCGCGCTGATAGAGGAAATATCACACGTCCGGGCGTTCAGGAAGTCTTTGAATACCGCGCTTACGTCGATATGCACATGCAAATTTTACTGCAGTTGAAATCTGAAGAATTAAAAGAATTGCTGGAACTCGGACTGCATCACGAACAGCAGCATCAGGAATTATTGCTGACCGACATCAAATACATTTTAGGGAACAATCCGATTTTTCCGGTTTATAATGAAGATTTAGATTGGGAAAATGACACGAATTCTGAAACCGGCTTTGCAAAAATCGAAGAAGGAATTTATGAAATCGGCCACAATTCAGAAGAGTTTTCCTTTGACAACGAACACGGATACCACAAAGTGTACTTGCACGAATTTGAAATTTCAAGAGCTTTGGTCACCAACGCCGAATATTTAGAATTTATAAATGCCGGCGGTTATAAAAATTTCAAATACTGGCTTGACGAAGGTTGGTCTTTGGTCACCGAAAATAAAATTGAAGCGCCATTGTATTGGCATAAAATTGACGGCGAATGGCATTATTATTCCGTGAAAGGATTACAAGAAGTGAATCCTGAAGCTGTTGTAACGCACGTCAGTTTTTATGAAGCTTCCGCCTTTGCCGAATGGAAAAAGATGCGACTTCCAACAGAATTTGAATGGGAAATCGCTTCGGATAAATTCGACTGGGGAAAACGCTGGGAATGGACAAATTCAGCTTATTTGCCTTATCCAAATTTCAAAAAACCCGAAGGAGCAATTGGCGAATACAACGGAAAATTTATGGTAAACCAAATGGTTTTGCGTGGTTCAAGTTGCGCGACATCGCCAAACCACAGCCGAAAAACATACAGAAACTTTTTTCACGCAGACGAGCGCTGGCAATTCAACAGCATTCGTTTGGCAAAATAATGAATTATGAAAATGACAATCCCCACATACAATCCCGCATTTGCAGAAGACGTCTTGAAGGGCCTGACCGACAAGAAAAAACATCTTTCTTCCCGCTATTTTTATGACGACGAAGGAAGCCGCATTTTCCAGCAAATTATGGAAATGCCAGAATATTATCCGACAAAATGCGAGTTTGAGATTTTGTCAGAGCAGTCAGAACAGATTCTAGAAAAATTAAATTTTACAGAAAACTTTAATATTGTGGAATTTGGTTCTGGCGACGGCACAAAAACAAAGCAGTTGCTGAAAACTTTCTTGGACAAGAGTGCTTATTTCACTTATGTTCCGATTGATATTTCTGAAGAAGCGATTTTGATTTTGGAGGAAAATATCCGCGTTTCGCTTCCAGAAATAAAGATGAATTCTAAGATTGGCGATTATTTTGATATTTTGGAGGACATTTCTAAGGAAGAAACTCCGAATTTGTTTTTATTTTTAGGAGGAAACATTGGGAATTACAAAAAAGAAGACGCAATTGATTTGCTTCAAAAATTTGCTTTGGGAATGAAGAAAGGCGACAAATTATTGATGGGAATTGACTTGCAGAAAAGCCCGAGAACGATTCAAAAAGCCTACGACGACCCCCACGGAATCACGAAAGCATTCAATATGAATCTTCTGAAAAGAATAAATCGTGAATTGGAAGCAGATATTGACTTGAATCAATTTGATTTTTATTGCCACTATAACCCTGAAAATGGCGAAGTAAATAGTTATTTGTTCAGCTTGATCAAGCAAAGATTTTACAGCAGAATTCTCAACAAATCCTTTACTTTTCAAAAAGGAGAAACCATCTGGACGGAGCTTTCTAAAAAATATAGCTTTTCTGAAATTGAAGAATTAGCCGAAAAATTGGATTTTAAAGTTGTGGAAAATTTCTTGGATTCTAAATATTATTTTACGGATAGTTTGTGGGAGAAATAGATTAAAATTTGATTTAACAAGTATACTGCAAAAAAACATATTGATAACTTTGCTAAAATTGTTTATAAGCTAAATAAAAAGTATTACTTTTGTACTAATCGAACTCGCCACGCTTCTTTTACTTAATTGTAATAGCGCACCCAGGCGAGTCTTTTTTATATAATGGACAAACAATCTGAGTATCCAAAAAAAATTATTTCTTTTGATTTACAAATCAAACAGCTTATTGAACGAGGATTGATTATCAACAACCCCGAATTAGCAAAAGACTTCCTTAAAAATATAAGCTATTTTAGACTTCAAGGCTATTGGTGGGAATTTCAAAATGACAAAACTAATCACAGATTCAAACCTGATACAACTTTTGAAAATGTCATTGAGCTTTACACTTTTGACAGGAAGTTGCGTTTAATCATTTTTGATGCCATTGAGCGAATTGAAGTTGCTTTAAGGACTAAAATGATTTATTATTTGTCAGTGGAAAAAGATCAATGGTGGTTTGAAAATAAAAATGTTTTCTTTTCAGAATCTTTTTTCGAAGAATCTCTTTTTGAGATTAATAAAGAACTAGAAAGGACAAAGGAAATATTTATTGAATCACACTTTAAAAAATATGGAAAAGCCTCAAGACCTCCAGCATATAAAACTCTCGAAGTAATCTCATTTGGTTGTTTGTCCAAGCTTTACAGTAATTTAAGCAATGAAATTGGCGCCAAAAATAGAATTGCAAAAGAATTTAATCTTCCCAATTCCAATTATTTAAAAAGCTGGTTGCAGTCTTTTAACGTAATAAGGAATATCATTGCACATCACAGCCGTTTATGGAATAGAAATATTCACTTTGCGCCAAAATCGTTGGACAAACCAACGTCAGATTTCATTACCGTTCCAAATAATATTAACTCATTATATCATAGTTTGTCTTGTATTCTTTACATTTTAAATAAAGTTTCAAGTGGACACACGGTAAAAAGTAAACTAATTCGATTGTTTGAAAATAATTAAAAGCGATATTTAACTGAAATGGGATTTCCTGAAAACTGGAAAGAACAAGCACTTTGGAAATAAAAAAATCCCGCCAGTTTTCACCAGCAGGATTTCTCAAAAAATTCTATTTCAAATCTTACAAATCAAACTTAATCCCTTGAGCCAAAGGTAAATTTGTGGTGTAATTAATTGTATTTGTCTGTCTTCTCATATATACTTTCCAAGCGTCAGAACCAGATTCACGTCCGCCTCCAGTTTCTTTTTCTCCGCCAAAAGCGCCACCGATTTCAGCACCAGAAGTTCCGATGTTTACGTTGGCAATTCCACAGTCAGAACCAGCAACAGAAAGGAATCTTTCCGCCTCACGCAAATTATTGGTCATAATTGCAGAAGACAATCCTTGCGCTACTCCGTTTTGGATGGCGATTGCATTGTCCACATCTCCGTCATATTTCAATAAGTATAAAACCGGAGCGAAAGTTTCGTGCCGCACGATTTCATAATGACCTTCTGCTTCTGCGATTGCAGGTTTTACATAGCAGCCGCTTTCGTAACCTTCTCCTGAAAGAACGCCGCCTTCAACGATAATTTTTCCACCTTCAGCAACAACTTTCGTCAACGCTTTGTTGTACATTTCTACAGCGTGCGTATCGATTAGCGGTCCAACGTGGTTGTTTTGGTCCAAAGGATTTCCAATTTTCAATTGCTCATAAGCAGAAACAATCGCGTCTCTTACTTTGTCATAAATACTTTCGTGGATAATCAGACGACGCGTTGAAGTACAACGTTGCCCTGCAGTTCCCACAGCGCCAAAAACAGCCCCGATAACCGTCATTTTCACGTCAGCATCTGGCGTCACAATAATGGCATTGTTTCCACCTAATTCTAATAACGAACGGCCTAAACGTCCCGCAACAGTTTGCGCCACGATTTTACCCATTCTTGTTGAACCAGTCGCAGAAACCAAAGGCACACGAACGTCAGAAGTCATCCATTCTCCCACTTTGTAATCTCCGTTGATTAAGCAAGAAATTCCTTCAGGAAGATTGTTTTCTTTTAAAACTTCGGCGATAATATTTTGACAAGCAACACCGCACAAAGGTGTTTTTTCAGATGGTTTCCAAACGCAAACGTCTCCGGCAATCCAAGCTAAAGCGGTGTTCCAAGACCAAACTGCTACTGGAAAGTTGAATGCAGAAATAATTCCCACGATTCCAAGTGCGTGATATTGGTCGTACATTCTGTGTCCAGGACGTTCAGAGTGCATTGTGAAACCGTGCAATTGACGTGACAAACCAACGGCAAAATCGCAGATGTCAATCATTTCTTGCACTTCGCCAAGACCTTCTTGTAATGATTTTCCCATTTCATAAGAAACTAATTTTCCAAGAGCGTCTTTTTTCTCACGCAATTTTTGACCAAATTGACGCACGATTTCTCCACGTTGCGGTGCTGGCATCATTCTAAAAGTCTTGAAAGCTTCGGTTGCGCTTTGCATTACTTTTTCGTAATCTTCCTTAGTTGTCGTTTTTACTTTTCCGATTAATTGACCGTCAACTGGTGAATAGCTTTCTAGGATTTCTCCGTTTGAAAACCATGAATTTCCTGTTGAAGTTCCTTCGTTAATTTCTTTGATGCCTAGTTGTTGCAAGGCTTCCTGCATTCCGAATTGATTTGCTGTTGTTGCCATTTATAACTTTTTGATTGTAAATTGTAATATTTTTTGCGAAGTTATGATTTATAGGTGGAATTTGCGAATTAAAATGCGATTTTGGCAATGTCAAAAAATGGCTCATAGAAGAATTCAAAAACTTGTAACCTTTTTTGAACACAGATGACACAGATTTTAAAAATTAACGCGGATTACTTTTTGAGAAGCGAATGGCCAATGATTTTCAGCAAACCCTTTTCCTGCTGCGGCCACTCGCTTTAAACCTGCTCGGCCACAGGTTTAAGAGCTCAAACAACGGCAGCATCAGGGCTATTTGAGAAACTATTTGAATTTTTGGGAACGCCGATCCCAATCGTTGCCGATATGCTTTGTCGACAAACTGCCTCTAGCCCCGATTGCAACGGAAGCCCCGGAAACAAAAAGGCAGTGTTTTTATTTTAAAAAAGAGACCGGAGGTCCCGAAAATTCGGGACTTTTTAAAATTTAAGATCACGGCTTTTTGTTGAGGAGTTGAAGCGGAAAGCGGGAAATAGCTTCTTATAAAATCACTTGATTTGTGTGATTTTTGATTATGTGATTGCTTCGTTGCAATGACGGGAATTATCGTTTTAACGTATATCTTTTATCGGCTTCCATGATTGTGCCACATTTGTTGCATTGGCGCAAAGCTTTAGAATTGTAAAAATGCTGGAAATGTGGGAGAAAATCTTTTTCGATGTCGTTTAACTCGAAGTAAACGTCGTATAATTTGTGGTTGCAATTGTCGCAGAACCAAAGAAGTCCGTCGGTATAGCCTTTTCCGGCGCGTTTTCTTTCGATTACCAATCCGATGGAACCTGCAGAGCGAACGGGAGAATGCGGTGTTTTTGCGGGATGAAGGTACATGTCGCCCGCGTGAAGTTCCATTTCTTTTCTTTCGCCGTCTTCTTGAATGATTACTTTTATGGAACCTTCGAGCTGGTAAAAAAGTTCTTCGGTTTCATTATAATGGTAGTCTTTCCTTGCATTTGGACCTGCAACGACCATCACGATGTAATCTTCAGAATCTACGTAGATATTTTTATTTCCGACAGGCGGTTTTAAAAGGTGTCGGTTTTCATCAATCCATTTGTTTAGATTGAAGGGTTTTGAAGTAGCCATAATTTTAAATTTCTATAAAATTACTAAAAATAAAAAAGGCTAGCGAAAACTAGCCTTTAAAATTTATTTTACTTCTTTAATCAGATAGACATAAACCGGAAAGTGGTCACTGAAACCGACTTGGCCGTTTGAATTTCTGAGCGGATATCCTTTGTATTGTCCGGTGGTTTGTGTCAGGAAAGGCTTGTTGTAAACGCCTGCTTTCCAGAAACGGTAAGAGGTATAATCTTTTCTGATCAATGGTTCAGAAAGAATCATTTGGTCGAACAAATCCCACGCATCGCGGTAAGCTAACGTTCCGATGCCTTTGTTTGACATTTCTTCCATTGGATTGTACATGCCGAATTGTTTTGTATCTTCTTTTTTGGCTTTTGCCTGAAGCTCAATTTTCACGCTGTTATTTAACGGTCCGTCATTTAAGTCGCCCATTGTAATAATTTTTGCGTTCGGGTTGATTTTGTATAAAGAATCTACAATTCTTCTGTTTAATCTTCCTGCAGCCTCACGGTTTGGGCTTGATTTTTTCTCGCCGCCTGAACGCGAAGGCCAGTGATTTACGATAAAATGCATTTCTTCACCGTCAAGCATTCCTGTAACTAATAATTGGTCACGCGTATAAATTCTCTTTGTCTTATCGCTTTGATCATAGATGATTAAAGGCACATTGATGTAGCTCGTTGGCTTGAAATGTTTCTTTTGGTAAAGAAAACCTACGTCGATTCCCCTTTTATCTGGAGAGTCGAAGTGCACGATTCCATAATCTTTTGCTACAAGCATTGGCTGTTTGATCAAATCTTCAAGAACGCCGCGGTTTTCAACTTCGGCTACGCCAATAACTACCGGCGCTTCTTTTTGCTGGTCTGACGTACCGATTTCGGCAATTGTTCTGCTCAGATTTTGTAATTTTTTCTTGTACTTTAGCAGTGTCCAGTTCTGAGCGCCAGTCGGCGTGTATTCCTCATCGTTCACATCAGCATTGTTAATTGTGTCGAAAAGATTCTCCACATTGTAAAAAGCCACAGTCTGCACTTTAAATTTTTTATCCTGCGCTTTCGCAATGCTCATTGAAGATAATACAACGAAAAGGGCAATAAAATTTTTAATTCTCATAAATCGTATATTAATTTAATGTCAAGTTTAACATAAACTTGGGAGCAAAAGTAAATAATTTAATTAAATAATATACCTTTGCGGGCTGTTAAGAAATAATTAACTTAACAGGAAGCGAATTAATTTAATTTTATTTATGAAAAAACTTGTAATTAGTATTTTATTTGTGATGCAAGTCGTTTTTGCTTTTGCACAGCAAGGTACTTTAGTTAAAGGTAAAGTGGTTGATGCAAAAAGCCAAAAACAACTTCAAAATGTTGTCGCTACGTTGCAAAACACGACATTAACGACATTGACGAATCCTGATGGTATTTTTGTTTTTCCAAGTGTTCCGGCAGGAAGCCACTTATTGGAAATCAGCAGTACAGGATATGCTCGTCAAATCTTGTCAATTGATGTTGTTGAAGGACGACCATTAGACATTGGTTTAGTTGTTTTAGAAGAAGACCAGACTCAAGAACAACAGTTAAGCTTAATTACTATCACTGAAAATGATCTTGGTGATGATAACAGCGGTTCAGAAAGCACTGCTGGATTACTTCAAGCTTCAAGAGATGCGTTTCAACAAGCTGCGGCTTTTAACTGGGGCCAGTCTCGTTTCAGAATCAGAGGTTTAGACAATGAGTATGGAACAACGATGATCAATGGGATTTCAATGAACAAAGTGTATGATGGAAGACCACAATGGAGCAACTGGGGTGGACTAAATGACGCAACAAGAAATCAAGAATTTACAATGGGTTCAGGTCCTTCTGATTATACTTTTGGAGGAATTCTTGGAACTCAAGAAATTAATACGAGAGCTTCATTTTACAGACCAGGAACAAGAGTTTCTTTCTCTGGAACAAATACAAATTACAGCTGGAGAGCAATGGCTACTCACGCTTCTGGGATGAATAAAGACGGAATTGCTTACGTAATTTCTGCTTCAAGAAGATGGGCTGAAGAAGGTTATTTTGATGGAACTGATTATAGCGCAAATTCATTTTTTGCAAGTGTTGAGAAAAAATTCAACGATAAGCACAGCTTGAACTTTACTGCAATTTATGCTCAAAACAGCAGAGGAAAAAACTCTCCAAATACTAAAGAAGTTACGGACTTAGTTGGTGAAGAATACAACTCATACTGGGGTTACCAAAACGGAAAAAAGAGAAATTCAAGAGACAAAGATGTTGAAGAGCCAATCTTTATGTTAAGCCACTACTGGAAAATCAATGATAAAAACACGTTGAATACTAACGTTTCTTATCAATTTGGAAGCATTGGAAACAGCCGTTTAGATTTTAATGGTGCTGCAAATCCAGATCCAACTTACTACAGAAATCTTCCGAGTTACTTTTCTACTAATTCTGCTTCACAATTTGAAATTGATAGACAAAGAGATTACTTTTTGGCAAATCGTCAAATTAAATGGGATGCTATTTATTATGGAAATACTGAAGCAATTACCAATTCAGACAATATTGAAATTGGAAGAAGAGGTAAGGAAAGCGGTACTATTTTATATGAAGATAGAACTGATGACAAACAATGGACTGCGAATACTATCTTAAACTCTCAATTGTCTGATAACATCATCTTAAATGCTGGTGGAACTTACAGAAAATTGAAATCTCAAAACTTCCAAAACGTTTTAGATCTTTTAGGAGGTTCATTCTACTCTGATATCGATCCTTTTTTATCAGGAATCAGACAGCAGTCAGATTTAGATAATCCAGATAGAAAAGTAGTTGTTGGTGATAAATTTGGATACAATTATATGTTGAATGCTGACATCATCGACGCATTCTCACAATTCAAATTCAGCTATACAAAATTTGATTTCTACGTAGCTCAAAACTTTACACGCACAGAATATCAAAGAGAAGGACTTTACAGAAATGGAAATTATGCAAATAATTCAAAAGGTAAAAGTGAAAAAGTAAACTTCGAAAACTTCGGATTTAAAGGTGGACTTACTTATAAATTGACTGGACGTCACTTATTTGACGTGAATGCAGCTTATATGACAAAAGCACCTACAATGAGAAATACTTTCCAAAATGCGAGAAATAACAATAACATTGTTGAAGATTTGCAAAGTGAAAAAATCATGAGCATTGACGCAAGTTATGTAATCAGAGCTCCAAAATTAAAAGCGAGGATTACAGGATATTACTCAACTGTTAAAGATGCTACTGACATTGGTTTCTATTTTGCAGAAGGCTTAGGAGTTTTAACTTCTGATCAACAAGCAGAACTTGGAAATGGAAATGCGTATGCAAATGCTTTCGTTGCAGAAATCGTTTCTGGAATGAACAGAAAAAATATGGGTGGAGAACTTGGAATTGAATACCAATTGACTCAAACTATTAAAATAACAGGTACAGCAGCTTACGGACAATATACATTTGATAATAATCCAAATGTAAAACTAAGCCTTGACAACCTTAGATCTGTAGTTGATTTTGGAAGCTCAACAATGAAAGATTACAAACAACCAGGAATGCCACAACAAGCTTATGGTTTTGGAGTAGAATACAGAGACCCAAAATTCTGGTGGATTGGAGCAAATGCTAACTACTTGGCAGACAATTATTCAGACATTTCACCGTTATTAAGAACTGACAGCTTCTTCATCAATCCTGCAACTTCTGCACCTTTCGTTGATGCAACAGAAGAAAAAGCAAGAATGTTGTTAAAACAAGAGAAATTTGATCCAGTAACTTTAGTTAACTTAGTTGGGGGAAAATCATGGAGAATCAGCGGAAAAACTTTCGGTTTCTTTGCTAGCATCAATAACGTTTTTGACCAATCTTACAAAACTGGAGGATTTGAACAAGCTCGTAATGCAAACTTCCAACAGTTAAGTGATGACTTTATTGGAGGAACACGTTCTTTTGGTCCTAAATATTTTTATGGCTATGGAAGAACCTATTTTATCAATCTTTACGTAAATTTCTAAATTAAAAAAAAAGCAAAATATGAAAACTAATTTTTTAAAATCTATTTTAGGTATAGCACTTACTTCGGTACTTTTTACCGGATGTGTTGGTGATGATGACTATTCAATCCCAACCTTAGAGTGTAATGATCCAGGTCTTGTAGCTAACAAACAAGTTCAGGATATCTACAGCGCAGCAACTGCTTCACCAGTTCTTTATGCTAACGATGACATCATCGAGGCAAGAGTGGTTTCAAGTGACAAAGGAGGAAACTTCTTTAAAATCATGTACCTTACTTCTGTTGACGGAACAAGAGGTTTCAGCTTAGCAATCAACAGACAAGATCTTTACAACGAATATAATGTTGGTAGAAAAGTATTCATTAAATTAAAAGGACTTTATACTCAAATCAGAAACAATACGCTTCAAATCGGTGCATTGTACAATGGAAACGTTGGTCAAATTGCTGAAGCAGAATACAAAACTAAACTGATCAGTTCTTGTAATACGGTTGACGAAGAAACACTAGTAAACGAACTTACTTTAGCTCAAATCAACGATTCTCAAATCGGTAAACTTATCGAATTAAAAGACGTTCAATTTGCAGACAACGCACTTGGTCAAAATTATTTCAACCCTCAAAATGTTACTGGTGCTGAAACTAACCACAATATTACTGACGCAACTGGAGCAACTTTAATCTTCAGAACTGGTTCTTATGCTGAATATGCAGGATTGCCAGTTTCAAGCAAAAGCGGAAGAATCAGAGGAGTTCTAACTAAATTTGGAACTACTTACCAATTCGTAGCTAGATATGCAATTGACATCAAATTAACTGAAACAAGATTAGGCGAAGAGCCAGGTGAGCCAGGAGAACCAGGGAATCCAACAACTCCGGCAATCTTTCTTTTCAACGGTGGTGATTTTGAAAACTATCCATCATTCCTTGCTTCATTAAACAGCTTCGGAATTAAGCCTTACGCAACTCAAAGTACAGGAACTGGAGCAAACGGAAGCGCAGCCTTAAAAATTAGCGGTGTTCCAACTGCAAATGACTATGTATTTACAGCAACTGTTCGCGCTGGACTTCCAACTGGAGCTACTAAAATAAGTTTTTGGGTTAAAGGTACTTCTGCTACAAAAGCACTTTCTCTAAACGTTTACAGAGCTGGTGGCGGTTATGATGTTTTTAACATTGCTAGCTTAGGATCAAGCTCAGTGACTTTAAACAAAAACACTGAATTGAATTCTTCTGGAAACGGAACAAACCAATACAATGGTTCGATCGACACAAACGGTCAATGGGTTAAAGTAACTTTAAACATTGCCGATATCGCTCTTAACACAACTGTTGGCGGTGACCTTTTTGCACTTAAAACAGGAAACGGTGGTAACTATGACCTTTACTTCGATAACTTCGGAATCGAATAATCGAAAGATAATAAAACAAAAAAGCGAGACAATTGTCTCGCTTTTTTTATGTCTAAAATTTTCTATTTCAAGTGGCTAAAAATGTAAGCTTCCACAGCTTTTAATTCTTCGTCTGAAAATGTCTTGGTAATTGTCAGATTCGTTTTCATCACCGGATACTGTTTTGGATCCACAATCGGCTCGCTTTTCTCCTGCAGAAACAATTTAATGTCCGCATTTTCTTCCTTATAAATTGAAGCGATTTCTTTAATACTCGGACCAATCACCTTGTTTTCTGGCTTGTGGCACGAATAGCACATCCCTTTTCCGTCAAAAATTTCCTGGCCTAATTGCAGTTGCTTTTCTGCTGCAGAAACTTCCTTTTCAGGATAAAGCACCTCTTTTTTTTCTTCCTTTTTACAAGAAATTAATGCTAAAATGGAAAGCGCAACTACTATTTTTTTCATTTGAATTATCTATTTTTAACAATTTTACTCTAAAATTATCTATTCAAAATTACCGCCGCTTCTTTTGCAAAATATGTAGAAATAATATCAGCGCCCGCTCTTTTAATACAATGCAATTGCTCGATCATAATTTTATCGTGATCTAACCAGCCACGTTCTGCGGCGGCTTTTACCATTGCATATTCGCCCGAAACTTGATACACAGAAACCGGAACATTTACCGCATTTTTTATCTCGCGAACGATATCTAAATAAGCGATTCCAGGTTTAACCATTACAATATCAGCGCCTTCTTCCACATCGTGAAGTGCTTCGCGGATAGCTTCGATTCTGTTAGCATAATCCATCTGATACGTTTTTTTATCCTTCGGAACGTCGTTCAAATCAACCGGCGCACTATCCAAAGCCTCACGAAACGGACCATAAAACGAAGACGCATATTTAGCGCTGTAACTCATAATTCCTACATTATGATGCCCGTTTTGTTCCAAAGCTTTTCTGATTGCCAAAACTCTTCCGTCCATCATGTCGCTTGGCGCAACAAAATCGGCACCAGCTTCTGCGTGGGAAACGGCCATTTTCACAAGCGCATCGTTTGTGGCATCATTGATAATTTGTCCTTTTTCAATAATTCCGTCATGACCATAAATAGAATACGGATCCAAAGCTACGTCTGGCATCACAATCATTCCGGGAACAGCATCTTTGATCGCACGAATAGCATCTTGCATCAATCCGCTTTTGTTCCAAGCTTCTTTGCCCGTGTTATCTTTTAATTTGTCGTCAACTTTTACATAAATATTGACGGCCTTGATTCCCAAATCCCACAATTCTTTGACTTCCTTAACGGTCAAATCTAAAGAACGACGGAAAATTCCCGGCATTGATGGAATTTCAACCTGAAAGTTTTTTCCCTCTGCAATAAACATCGGAAACATAAAATCGTTTGGTGTCAAATGCGTTTCACGAACCAAACTTCTGATTGATTCATTGGTTCTCAAACGGCGGTCTCTTTGTAATGGAAACATATTTTTTATTTTTTGAAAGGTAATTTTTCGTTTATTTTTTCAGAAATTTCTGTTAGTTTTTTTGGAGGCTTGAAACGATATCCAATGTAAATTTCGCCTCTCGCAACGGCATCGCCCCATTGCACATCTGAACCGGTATTGCTCGTAAAAGATTTTACATTCGAATTAATTCCGGCAAAAAAAGTATCAGAAGCGTAACCTAAAGCGGCGTTAAATTCAATTTGATATAAAGCCGAAATATCAGAATCTACATATTCCATCCCAATTCCGGGTGCGGTTCCTAACGAAATATAAAAGTTTTTTCGGATAACGAAATTGTAATAATAAGCCGGCGAAATTGCTGCGGTATAGATATGAGCCGTTTCGTCAAAATCTTCAATTTTAAATCTGAATTTTGTGTAATATAAGGATAATGTTGGAATCAAACTTCCCGCACTTTTTTGTTGCCATTCGCTTTGCGCAGCCATCGCTCTGAACGAAAAATTTTTGTTCAAAACGTAAGAAGTTTGTCCGCCAATTTTAAACGTTTTCATATCTGGAAGCACTACCGAAACATCTCCTGTTTTCAGATAAAAACCGCGCTGGCTGTACAAATCAAAACTCTGTGTCCATTGTTTATGGAAAGCTCGAAAGTTCAAATTGAACAATTTTGAATCGCTATTATCTTTATTTGTAGCCAAAAAATTTGGTGCAAAACCAAAGCTGACAGCAATCGCACGATAACCTAAAGAAAGATCAATTCGCTCTCGATCATTCGGCACAATGTCATACCTCCTATTATTTACCACGTCGTTAAGTACAAAACTGTTAGAAGTAGAATTTATCGAAAGTTTGGTTGAAATATTGTCGTCGAATTGTTTAAAATAGCGAACACGAAGAGAATCTTCTTGAGCAAAACAGCCCAGAATTCCGCTAAAAAAAAATCCGATGCAATGTTTTAGAGCCAATTTATTGGGTTTTCTAATACTTTTATTAACTTTTCTTCTTCGCTTCCCGCTTCGGGATGATGGTCATAAACCCACTGAACGTGTGGCGGAAGACTCATCAAAATGCTCTCAATTCGTCCGTTGGTTTTTAATCCGAAGAGCGTTCCTTTGTCATGAACCAAATTAAATTCCACATATCGCCCACGACGAATTTCCTGCCAATTTCTATTTTCTGGAGAATATTCTAAATCTTTTCTTTTTTCAACGATAGGAACATACGCTTCCAAGAAACTGTCCCCAACTTCCATCACAAAATTGTACCAGTTTTCCAAAGAAAATTCTTCGGAAGTCATGCAATGGTCAAAGAATAAACCGCCAATACCACGCGCTTCTTCCCTGTGAGTATTCCAAAAATACTCGTCGCATTGCTTTTTAAACTTTGGATAAAAGTCAGAATTATGTTTGTCACAAGCCGTTTTGCAAGTCTGGTGAAAATGTTTTGCATCTTCTTCAAACAGATAATAAGGCGTCAAATCTTGGCCTCCGCCAAACCATTGATTCACTATATTTCCTTCTTTATCATACATTTCAAAATAGCGCCAATTGGCATGAACCGTTGGAACCATCGGATTCTTTGGGTGTAAAACCAAGCTCAATCCGCAGGCGAAAAAATCGACATCGCCTACATTAAAATACGCCTGCATCGCTTTTGGCAAAGGTCCGTGAACACCTGAAATATTGACGCCTCCTTTTTCAAAAACTTGCCCGTTTTCAATCACGCGCGTTCTGCCACCGCCACCTTCTGGTCGTTCCCAAATATCTTCTTTGAATTTGGCTTGACCATCGACTTTTTCAAGTCCGGCAACAATTTGATCTTGGAGATTTTGTATGTATTGGTAGAATTTGTTTTTCATTACTCCAATTCTTTTTTGTTATCAAGATAATGAATAGCATTTAATTTGTTAACTACTTTTTTACCTGTTTTTTCTTCAATTTGTTTTCTTGTATTTCCTGCAATTGTTCCGCCTTGTTTTGCTATTTTTTTGCTTTCAACGAAATTATTAGGTTTCTTTTCCTTGCTGATTTCTGCTGTAGTGGCTTCTGCCAACATATTGAGTACTAATTCTAGATTACTCATATTGTCTCGCAAGTTTTCTTTTTTTAATCCTTTGTGGTTTTTATATTCTTTTACAGATAAACCACTCCACGCCTTGGTAATTTCATCCGTCAAGATAGCATACTCTTGTCCTTTTTTCACACCTCGCTTGTCCCATTCATCAGTAAGATCTTTTCTTACTTCAATGCTTTTTAAACGCTGATTAACCCACTCTTTGGAATATCCTTTTTAAGATAGGTTTCCATCAATCGGTCAATTCCCAATTCAGGGTCTTCAATTTCGTCAATTCGTTCTCGTGCAACTTTAGCAATCCATAATTTAAAGGGCTCTGCTTTTGGAGAAGGTATTGATTGAATTAATCGGAATAGTTGTTCGGTATCGGCTACATCTGTCTTATAAAACTTTCCATCAGAAGATTGTAATTTCAGTTGACTACAATTTGTAGTCAACTGACTTCCTTCTTTTTTCAGACGTGTTTTTAAAACACTCCAATATTTTCTAGCATTTTGACTTTCAGTAAGTACCTGAATAACATCCACTATAGAAAAATACCATTTCTCGTCTTCATCGCTCCAAACAGAACGAATTTGTTTTTGCTCAAATAATTTAATGGCGGTTTCTTTGGTCATGGTGTCTTACTTTTATATTTGAATCAAACTTTTATTGTTGCAATCTTATTGAAAATATCAAACGAAAATGTCTTGCTTTCTCTTTGTACATATTCATAAACAGCAATCGCTTTTAATCGCAATTGTGCCTTTTCTTGTTCGTAATTATTTGAAATCTGAATCAAAAAATCAGCAAATAATTCGGCATTGGCCCAATCAAAATGCAACTTTTCTAAATGCTGGATTGTTTCTTCCGAAGAAAATTTCAATACATCTTCCATCGTCAAAGCCAAGTACTTCAATTGGTTATCTAAATCATTCAAATTCCAATCTTCTGGAATATAAGTCAAAGTAATTAACTGTTTGAAGACATTATTGATTCTCTCGTTCTCTTCGTCGCGTAAACCTTTTGTGAGCATTTTTGTATTGTTGTTGGTTGTAAGTTAACGGTTGATAGTTGACGGCGTGGACCAAAAACTATCAACTAAAAACTATCAACTATTGTTTGTATTCTTTTACCGCATCAACAAACGCTTTGGCATGATCCACAGGAATATTTGGTAAAATTCCGTGGCCTAAATTCGCGATAAATTTGTCTTTTCCAAATTCATTAATCATCTCATTTACCATCTTTTTAATGGTAGGAATTGGCGAAAGCAATCTTGACGGATCAAAATTTCCTTGCAAAGTAATATCGCCTCCTGACAAATATCTTGCGTTTCTTGGAGAACACGTCCAATCCACTCCCAAAGCCGAAGCCTTGCTTTTCCCCATTTCTCCCAAAGCAAACCAGCAACCTTTTCCAAAGACAATTACGTGAGTTTCCGGAGCCAATGCTTCCACGATTTGGTTGATGTATTTCCAAGAGAATTCTTGATAATCGACTGGCGAAAGCATACCACCCCAAGAATCAAAAATCTGGACAGCGTTCACTCCTGCTTTGACTTTTTCTTTCAAATAAGCAATCGTCGTATCCGTAATTTTTTGCAATAAAACGTGCGCGGCTTCTGGATGCGTAAAGCAAAATCCTTTGGCCATATCAAAACTTTTTGAGCCTTTTCCTTCCACAGCATAACAAAAAATCGTCCACGGAGAACCCGCAAAACCGATCAACGGAACCTCGTCGTTCAGCATTTCTTTGGTCAGTTTAATCGCGTCCATCACATAACCTAAAGTTTCGTGAATATCTGGAACTATCACTCTTTCAACGTCTTGAACCGTTCTTATTGGATTTGGCAAAAACGGACCAACGCTTTCTTTCATCAAAACTTCGATTCCCATCGCTTGCGGCACGACCAAAATATCCGAGAATAAAATAGCGGCATCCGGCGCAATTCTTCTGATTGGTTGCACTGTAATTTCAGCAGCCAATTCTGGCGTTTGACAACGTGTGAAAAAATCATATTTGTCGCGCAAAGCGATGAATTCTGGAAGGTATCTTCCGGCTTGACGCATCATCCAAACTGGCGGACGTTCAACGGTTTCTTTGTTTAATGCTCTTAAGAAAAGGTCGTTTTTTATCATTTTTTTGGGCTTTAGGCTTTAAGCTTCCCGCTTTAAGCTTTCATTTATTGTCTTAAATTTTGCTTCTGGCGTATTGCCTAAAGCTTATTGCTATAATAATTTATCGCTTGAATAATCACATTTTCAACGGTTTGCTGATTCGCAATTAGTATATTTTCTGTAATTTCTTTCAATGATTCTGCGGTTGTTGTACCAATGCAAAAGCATTTTTTATCTTCAATTTTATTCTCTTTCAAATAACTTTCCACACCAGACGGACTGAAAAACAAAACCGCATTTACTTCAGGATTTATTTTTTTCGGAGCCAAAATCGTTTCATAAACTTCAATTTCTTCGAAGGAAATATTTGCTATTTTAAAAGCTTCTGGCAACGTTTCTCTTCTTAAGTTTCCACTGAAAAAAATGAAAGTTTCATTGGAAAAATCATTGACAATTATCTCTGCCAATTCAGAAGCATATTCTTTTGAAGCAATAATTTTAAATCCGTTTTTTTCTAATAACGCTTTTGTTTTTAAGCCTACGCAGAAAATTTTATTGTCTTTAAAATCGTTTGCTTTTTTATTTCCAAGGAAACTTTTTACGGCGTTTTGGCTTGTAAATAATAGGTTCGATGAACTTTTATTTATCTGAAATTCTTTGTTTTTTATTTCTATAAAATCAGCTTCGATGACAGCAAAATTGGCGTTCAGCAGAAACTGCTTTTGGTTTGGCAATAGCTTTTTGGTAGATAAAATTCGGATGGATTCCTGCATTTTGCCTGATTTTTGAGATTATTTTTTCAAATCTCTTTTTATGATTTCCATCAATTCTCGTCCGCCGTTTTCAAGAATTTCAAGTGCTGATTCTTGCCCGAAATTCTTGTAATGCGTAATTTCCACCACTTTTTCAATCTCAATTTTTTCTTTTCCGTCAAGCGAAAACAAAACGCCTTGAAATCTGATATTTCCGTCGATTACTTCTGCAAAAGCTCCGATTGGCGCGGTACATCCGCCTTCCAAAGTTTTTAAAAACTGACGTTCGATTGTCGTGCAGATTTCACTTTCAAAATGGTTCAATTTTGAAGTCGCTTCTTTGCTAAAATCATCATTTTCCATCGCCACAATTACCATCGCGCCTTGTGCTGGCGCGGGAATCATCCAATCTAAAACGATGTGATTTTCTGGTAAAATTTCGATTCTTTCCAAACCTGCTTTCGCAAAAACAGCTCCGTTCCAATCATTGTCTTTCAATTTTTGCAATCTCGTATTCACGTTTCCACGCAAATCTTCGACTTTATGATTCGGGAAACGGTTCAACCATTGGGCTTGACGACGCAAACTTCCTGTGGCAATCGTTCCGTTGGAATGTAAAAAATCTAAATTTCCCTTGTGAACTAGAATATCTTGGTGATTGGCTCTTTTTAAAACTGCAGTTTGCACAATTCCTTTTGGTAAAGCTGTCGGAACGTCCTTTAACGAGTGAACCGCAATGTCAACTTCGCCTTTAATCATAGCGATATCAAGGGTTTTGGTGAAAATTCCGGTAATTCCAAATTCATATAAAGGAATATCCAAAATTACGTCGCCAGTGGATTTCACGGCAACAATTTCTGTTTTATAACCTAAATCGTTTAGTTTTTTTTCAACCGTATGCGCCTGCCAAAGAGCTAATTGACTGTCGCGAGTTCCTATTTTTATGACTTTGTTTACCACAATTTTATTTATTTCTTAAAGGTAATAATTTCAAACGTTTTGGTAGTTTGAACCAGTAAGATATTAAGGTATAGTTCGTTTTTGGGCAATTCAGCAAATAAAAATCTGTGAATCTGCGGTCAAACTTTTTATTTTGCTACTTTATTTGCTTCGATTTGAAACACTTTTTCAATCCATTCGATGCTTTCGTCCACCATTGTGTCGCTGTCTTTCAGGTGATTGGCAAAATGATTGGTGATTTTCTGGATGATTCTTTTGCTGATTAATTCGGCTTGTTCTTCATCAAAATTACTCAATTTTTTACGTTGGAAATTTAATTCTCCGTCTTTAATCGAGTTTAATTTTGCTTTCAAAGCGTGAATTGTCGGGGCAAATTTTCTTCCGTTTAACCACGTAGAAAATTCTTCCATTATTTCTTCGATGATAATTTCCGCTTGCGGAATGTGTTTCTTTCTGTTTTCCAGCGTCACATCCGTAATCTTCGACAAATCATCCAAGTGGACAACCGTCACGCCAGGAATATTTTTCACATTATCGTGAACGTTTTTCGGCATTGACAAATCCAAAATTAAAAGCGGTTTGTTCAATTGCAGAATATCTTCGTCGATTGTTGGAACTTGCGCTCCGGTTGCCACGACCAAAACATCTGCTTTTGGAATTTCCAAAGGCAAAACGTCATAATCTTTTACAATCAAATTAAACTTTCCTGCAACTTTTTCCGCTTTGTCTTTAGTTCTGTTAATCAAAATAATGTGGTCATTTTTAGTATGTTTTACTAAATTTTCGCACGTATTTCTTCCGATTTTTCCAGTTCCGAAAAGCAAAATGTTTTTGTTGCTGATATCTGAAACGTTATTCATTATATATTGAACCGACGCAAACGAAACCGAAGTCGCGCCTGAACTAATTTCTGTTTCGTTTTTGATTCTTTTGCTCGCTTGAATCACTGAATTCACCAATCTTTCCATAAATGCATTCGCTAAATCGTGTGCTTTTGCTTCGTTAAAACTAGATTTTATTTGGCCGATAATTTCGAAATCGCCCAAAATCTGACTGTCTAAACCGCAACCCACTCTAAAAATATGCTTGATTGCTTCTTGGTTTTTATGAATAAAACCAACCTTCTGGAATTCTTCAACGCTTCCCAAGCTGTTGTCGCAAAGTAATTTTATCAATTGAAATGGATGCTCAGCAAAACCATAAATTTCGGTTCTGTTGCAAGTGGAAGTAACGATTAAGCTACCAATTCCCTCTGATTTTGCTTGTTGCAAAACGGTAGATTTGGCTTCATTGCCTAAACTAAATTTTCCTCTAGTCGCCACATCAGCCTTTTTGTAACTCAATCCAACGGCATAGAAGGTTTGATGCTTTGACAAGTTATTGTTGTTCATAGTCCTACTTTAAGTATCGTTTGTTCGTAAATAAAATTCGTACAAAACAGAATTTCATTTGAACACCACAAAATTATACTTATAGCTTTTATAAAAGTAACGCTCAAAGTACTATTTATGTCGCTATGAGATATTTTGATAATTTTGGCTATTATAAATTAGAAAAGTCCTATTTTTGCAGTCATATCAGCATCTAGCACGTTTTTAGTTTAGAACCATTCTAAATAAAAATATTTCAAATTTTGAAAATTTCAAGAAAAAAAATACCGCTATGAGTTCACCCGAAGAAATCAAAATTGAGGATGATTTTATCATTCTTCGATTTCAAAATGACAGTGATGAAACTTCGCATTTTGAGCGTGAAGTAAATGTAGATCTCATTCAGTTTCACTTTGGAATTAAAGGCCGAGCCAAGTTTATTTTCAACCAAGGAAGATACGCGCTGGACTTGAAGGAAGACCTCTCTTTGTTCTTGTATAATCCGCAAAAAGAGCTTCCGGTTCACCTGGAAATTGCGCCTCATTCTTGGGCGATTTCGGTATTAATTTCTATCAAAAAATTCCACGGATTATTTTCTTCCGAAGCCGATTATATTCCGTTTTTGAGCGAAGAAAACAAAGACAAAAAATATTATAAAGACGAACCGATTAGCCCGTCGATGTCAATTGTCTTGAACCAATTATTCAATTTCAACCTTCATCCTTCGATAAAAAATCTTTATTTTAAAGGAAAAGCTTATGAATTATTGAGCTTGTATTTTAATAGAAGTGAAGACACAAATATAGAACAATGTCCGTTTTTGGTCGATGAAGATAACGTCTTGAAAATTAAAAAAGCGAAGGAAATTGTTATTGCAAATATGGCTGAACCGCCAGGATTGCAAGAATTGGCAGACCAAGTCGGAATCAATTTGAAGAAATTAAAAATGGGTTTCAAGCAGATTTATGGAGACAGCGTTTACAGCTTTTTGTTTGACTATAAAATGGAATTCGCCCGAAAACTGTTAGACAGCGGTTCTTATAATGTAAACGAAGTCGGCTTGAAAATCGGCTACAGCACGGCGAGTCATTTTATTGCGGCATTTAAGAAGAAATTTGGAACAACTCCAAAGAAATATTTGATGTCAATAAAAGTAAATGCTTAAATTACAGCCACGAATTATTCAAATTTTCACGAATTGAAAGTTAAAACTAGATTGATGAGAAACAGTATCACATTTACATTCTTGCTTTTCTTTGCAAATAACATTTGTTATTCGCAGAAGATTTCGGATAAGTATTTCGAGAATGTAATTGAAATTACGGATAAAAATGTAGTGTCAAATGGAAGTGATTTTCTCTTTGATGTTGCAATTCCGAATGATTCAAAAACACCAATCGTATTTGTTTCTGCAAAAGTCTCACAAAAATTACTTTCTGGCATTTATCCAGAATTTTCAAGATTGATTGTGATTTCTCCAAATTGGAATTATTATGATGAAATTTCTAAACAAAAATTACCAGAAGGAGTTATCTGTGCTGAACCAACGGCAAGTTCAGTCATTTATGAATTTAAAAGAGAAAACGGGAAAATATTGAAAGATAGTTTAGTTTTAATGGGAAGTTTCCCAGAGATGAAAATAGTTTCTCCGCCAAAAATAAAAGCCAGTCAGACTTTAGTTTATTTTACTGAAAGATTTGGTTCTAGATGTTGCCCAAAAGATTTACAATGGGAAAATTCTCCTAAACGTGAAGAATTTATTGCAAATTTTGAAAGTGAAAACAAGACAAAAATCGGAAATACTTATGTTAGATATACCGGAAAAGAAGGCGAATCAGACTATTATTACACTTTAAACAAACTATCAAATGAGTTAAAACTCCGTTTTATTTTAGAACGTAATTTTTACAGAATTGTCAACAGACATTTGAAAGACATAATAAAATATCCTAGAATATTTACTCCAACTATTTTGGATGTAAACAGCGATTTGAAAAAAATATAACAAACGAAAATATACAATGAAAGGCGTATTATTAGTAAATCTTGGTTCTCCAAAAAGTCCTGAACCTAAAGACGTTAAACCTTACTTGGATGAATTTTTAATGGATAAATATGTGATTGACGTCCCGTATTTATTGAGAGCATTATTGGTTCGCGGGATAATTTTGAGAAAGCGTCCCGAAGAATCGGCACACGCTTATAAAAAAATCTGGTGGGAAGAAGGTTCGCCTTTAATCGTTCTTTCTGAAAGAATGCACAAAAAAGTGAAAGCGAAAACCGAAATTCCGGTTTCCTTGGCGATGCGTTATGGCGAAATGACGATTGAAAAAGGGCTTCAAGAATTGCACGATCAAGGCGTGACTGAAGTTTTGCTTTTTCCTTTGTATCCGCAATATGCGATGGCTTCGACACTGACGATTTTGGTTTTGGCCGAAGAAATCAGAAAGAAGAAGTTTCCACATATGAAATTTACTGATGTTCCTGCGTTTTACAACAAGCCTGACTATATTAAAAACTTGGCAGATTTGATGCAAAAACATTTGGAAGGTTATGATTATGATCAATTGGTTTTTTCGTATCATGGAATTCCAGAGCGTCATATCAGAAAAACAGATGTGACCAAATCGCACTGTAAAATCGACGGTTCTTGCTGTTCGACGCCTTCTGCGGCGCACGCTTTTTGCTATCGCCATCAATGTTATGAAACGACGCGTTTGGTTGTCGAACAATTAGGAATTCCAAAAGACAAATATGTTCAAACTTTTCAATCGAGATTGGCCGGCGACAAGTGGCTCGATCCTTACACAGATATTGAAATCGACAAAATGCCGTCAAGAGGAATTAAAAAAATTGCTGTGGTAACACCAGCTTTTGTAACCGATTGCCTGGAAACTTTGGAAGAAATTGCAATGCGCGCAAAAGAAGATTTTGAATCAAACGGAGGCCAAGAATTTTTGACAATTCCGTGCTTGAATGATGATGATGCTTGGATTAAAACCGTTACAAATTGGATTGAAGAATGGGCTTTCTCCGAAACTTTAGCAGTATAAAATGGCAGTTTCATCGGAAGAATTAGGAACAAAAGACATCAAGAAATTACTGATAAAGCAAGCGATTCCGTCGTCAGTCGGGATTTTGTTTATGTCGGTTAATATTTTGGTAGATACGATTTTCGTTGGGCAATGGGTGGGTTCGCTGGCCATTGCGGCGGTTTCGGTGGTCTTGCCGATTACGTTTTTAATTTCTTCTTTGGGAATGGCGATTGGCGTTGGCGGCGGTTCAGTTTTGTCGCGCGCTTTGGGTTCGGGCGATAAAGAAAAAGCAGATCAGGTTTTTGCCAACCAAATTATGATGACTTTTGGATTGGCTTCCATTTTTGTAATTCTCGGATTATTCTTCAGCGATGAAATGTTATTGATTTTTGGAGCAAACGGAAATATTTTGGCACCAGCCAAAGAATTTTTCTTTCCGGTTTTACTCGGAGTTCCGTTTTTGGCGCTTTGTATGATGGGAAATAACGTAATTCGAGCCGAAGGAAAACCTTCTTTTGCAATGATTTCGATGATAATTCCTGCGATTGTCAATGTAATTTTAGACGTCGTTTTTATCAAACTTATGGATTTGGGAATCTACGGTGCGGCTTTGGCAACAATGATTTCTTATACTTGCTGTTTCCTGTTTGTTCTTTGGTTTTTCATCTATAGAACCGAATTAAAATTGCAATGGCATCATTTTAAATTCAATAAAAAAATTGTCAAGGAAATCACATCTTTGAGTTTTGTAACGTTTTCAAGACAAGGCGTTGTGAGTATTTTGGCGATTATTTTGAACCACACTTTATATACTTATGGAGGCGAACATTCAGTCACAGTTTACGGAATTATCAGCCGAATGTTGATGTTTGCGCTGTTTCCTGTATTGGGAATTACGCAGGCATTTTTGCCGATTGCTGGCTACAATTACGGCGCTGAAAATTACCACCGCGTGAAAGAATCGATTTCGGTTTCCATCAAATATTCGGCACTTCTGGCTACTTTGATTTTTGTCGTAATTTTATTTTTTGCCAAACCGATTGTTGCCGTTTTTACGACCGATGAATTAGTCATAAACGAAACTCCAAATGCATTGCGCTGGGTTTTTGCCGCTTCGCCGATTATCGCGATTCAGTTGATTGGTGCTGCTTATTTTCAAGCCGCCGGAAAAGCCAAAAAAGCGTTATTATTGACGTTAACCAAACAAGGATTTTTCTTGATTCCGCTGGTTTTGATTTTGCCAAAATTCTTCGGAATCTTTGGCGTTTGGGTCGCTTTTCCGATTGCTGATGTTTTATCGACAATAATTACCGCTATTTATTTGAAGAAAGAAATGAACGAAAACCTAATTGAAAATACGGATGGAAAATTACTATGAATATTTAAAATCGCTCCATTTGATTTTCGTAATCACTTGGTTTGCAGGATTATTTTACATCGTAAGATTATTTGTCTATCAAATTGAAGCATCACAAAAAGAATCTCCTGAAAAGGAAATTTTGCAAAAGCAATACAAAATAATGACCTACCGACTTTGGTACATCATCACTTGGCCGTCTGCAGTTTTGGCGAGTATTTTTGCTTTTTGGATGCTGTTTTTTACACCTCAAGGCAATTTTTGGATGCAGCAATCTTGGATGCACGTCAAGCTTGGCTTCGTATTTGCTTTGTATTTGTATCATTTAAAATGCCACCAGATTTTTAAGCAATTGCAAAATGACGAGGTCAGACATACTTCAAATTTTATGCGCCTTTGGAACGAAGGTGCGACAATTATTCTTTTTGCTGTAGTTTTTTTGGTAATTTTGAAGAACGCCGTCAACTGGATTTTTGGAGTAATCGGAATCATTCTTTTCTCCGTAATCATCATGCTGGGCTTTAAATTTTATAAAAGAATTCGGGAAAGAAACCAGAATTAATGCTGCAACCAATAAAAATAAAACGACTTTCACTTCGCGTCAGAATCTTTCTTTCGATGATTTTTTTGACCTTGATTTCATCCATTTTGATGGCGTCGCTGTCGATTTATCAATTTAAAAGGGAGGCCAAAGAATACCATGAAGAACGTCTCGAGCGCCGTGAAACCGCGGTAAAAGAACACATAAATTACATTTTAAATACCACAACTTATCCGCTGACAAGCGAAAACCTGCCACTGATTTTTAAGGATGAGATTTACCGTTTGGCTGACATTCACAGTTTGGCGATTAACATTTATAGCCTAGACGGAAAACTGCTGAAATCATCGAAAGCTTCTTTTACGGTTGACACGATTTTGCCTCCGATTCCGAATTATATCTTGAAATTGGTGCAGTCTTCGATGGACAAAAGATACGTCGATGTAAAAACGGCTGACGGCATAAAATTTCGTTCTTCGTATGCGCAAATCAAGGATACGAAGTTCAAACCGCTGGGAATTTTGAATCTTCCTTATATTCCAGATGACGGATTTTATGAGAAAGAACTGCGGAATTTCTTGATTCGGTTGGGTCAGGTTTATTCGATAATGCTAATTGTGGCTTTTGTTTTAGCTTACTTTCTATCCAGTTACATTACGCAGTTTTTAAAATCCATCACCGATAAAATTACCGAAACGCGCTTCAACCAAAAGAACGAAAAAATTGAACTGGAAGACAGCAGTAAAGAAATTGCACTGCTCGTCCACGCTTATAATTCAATGGTAGAAGAATTGGAAGAAAGCGCCTCAAAATTAGCGCAAAGCGAACGAGAACAGGCTTGGCGCGAAATGGCGAAACAAGTGGCGCATGAAATTAAAAATCCGCTGACGCCGATGCGTTTGACGGTGCAGAGTTTCCAGCGAAAATTTGATCCGAATGATCCTGAAGTGAAACAAAAAATGACGGATTATTCCAATACTTTGATTCAGCAGATCGACACGATGAGTTCTGTGGCCTCGGCGTTTTCAAATTTTGCTTCAATGCCTGCGCAGCAAAATGAAACTTTGAATGTCGTGGATGTCGTGCAACTGACTTTGGATATTTTCAACGAAGGTTATATCCAATTTAAAAGCGATTCGAAGGAAATTATCACGATTATGGACCGAACGCAATTGATTCGCGTGGTGACGAATTTGGTAAAAAATGCGATTCAGGCGATTCCAGAAAATCAAGTGGAAAAATCAATTATTGTTTCGGTTAAAGAGGAGAAAAATCAAGTGCAGATCAGCGTTCAGGACAACGGAACCGGAATTGAAGGCGACGACAGCAGCCGTATTTTTGAACCAAAATTCACTACGAAAAATTCAGGAATGGGATTAGGTTTGGGAATCATCAAGAATATTATTGAAAATTATAACGGAACGATTACTTTTGAAACAGCGCCCGGAAAAGGGACGGTTTTTTGCGTATTTCTTCCTATTATTCGGATGTAAGTTTACCGCAGATTCGCAAATTTTTTTTAAAATTCCATCTAAAGTAAAATAGCTTACGCATAATTTAAAGCACAGATTTCACAAATTATCACAGATCTTGTTCAGAAAAAAATCTGCGAATCTGCGGTTAAAAACAAAATAAATAAACATACAAATATGAACTACGAAAATATTTTAGTGACTTCTGAAAACGGAATCGCAACGTTAACAATCAACAGGCCGACAAAATTAAATGCTTTGAATAAAGCAACGATTGCAGAACTTCACACGGCTTTTGAAGCTTTAGAAAATGATGAAAAAGTAAGAGTAATTATCTTGACAGGAAGCGAAAACAAGGCTTTTGTGGCTGGCGCGGATATTTCTGAATTTGCAAATTTCTCAATTTCTGAAGGTGCTGAATTGGCTGCAAAAGGACAATCATCTTTGTTTGATTTTGTAGAAAATCTAAAAACTCCGGTAATTGCGGCCGTGAATGGTTTTGCTTTAGGCGGTGGATTAGAATTGGCGATGGCGTGTCATTTCAGGATCGCATCTGACAACGCAAAAATGGGCTTGCCAGAAGTTTCTTTGGGCGTAATTCCAGGTTATGGAGGTACGCAGCGATTGCCACAATTGGTCGGAAAAGGAAAAGCGATGGAATTGATAATGACTGCGGGAATGCTGACTGCCGAAGAGGCAAAAGCTTCTGGGTTGGTAAATCATGTGGTACCGCAAGCGGAGTTATTGGAATTGGCGAATACCATTGCCCAAAAAATAATGAAGAATTCTCCCGTGGCCATTGGAAAAGCGATTGAAGCGATTAACGCTAATTTCAAAGATGGTGTTGATGGCTATGCCGTTGAAATCAAAAACTTTGGAGAAGCTTTTGGAACCGAAGATTTTAAAGAAGGAACGGGAGCTTTCTTAGAAAAAAGAAAGCCGGTTTTTACTGGAAAATAATAAAAACGAAAAGGCCAGAATTTAAGTTCTGGCTTTTTTTTTATCAAAAAGTTTTTTAGGTGAAATTTCTAAAACTTCTGCTATTTTTAAGAGGTAATTTATAGTCAAGGGATTTTTTCCAGACTCGATTCTAGCATAATAGCTTTGAGACATGCCAATTTTGCTGGCTAAATAATCTTGAGAAAAATTTTTTTCTAATCGTGTTAGTCTTATTCTATTTAAAATAGCATTTATCATATAGGCTTATATTAAAATTAAGGCAAGTAATTACCCTACAATTATACAAATTAAATTGGCTAAACAATTAAAGTTTTGAAAAAAATTTATTCGAATTACGTATAATTTAGAAGTCAGGATTTTTATTGTTAGTGATAAATATTAATTAGAATTGTAAAATATTAACGATTTAATTTTACATTTATGAAGAAATTATTATTCATGGGCGCACTTTTGTTAAGCGCCACTTCTTTTGCTAACGATAAGTGCGAGGAAGAAAAGGAAATTGTAGAGAAAGAAGATGTTGCTGCTTATTGCTGTACTGCAGTATTACGCTACAATGGGAAATGGTGGGATGAGCAAACAGTATGTGGAGGTTCTAACCTCTGTGCAGAAGCAAAAAACATTCTTCTTGCGCGTAATAAAAATACAGGATTAGAATAAATAATCCCTTAATGCAGTGGCCAAATACCACTCCATTAAATTAACAAATATTCAACTATGAAAAAAATAATCCTCTTATTACTATTTTTAAGTGCAAAATCTTTTGGACAGCAAGAATATGCCGTGACTTATGACTATAAAATAATAGATAAAAAATACGGAAATCTTACAGAGGTAAAGACCTATCTTTTCGGAAACGGAAAATATTCACTTTATGAAGAGGATTTTAAGCACGAGAAAACAAGCGAAAGCGAAAATAATTTCTCTTTAAAATCAATGGAAAATCCTATTTTTTTTAAAGACCTAGCTTTAAAAAAAACAACATTTAAAGATCAGATTAGGATGAAATTTTTCAACATTAAAGACAGCACTGCAGTCTTTGACTGGAAAATAACTGCTGAAAAGAAAACAATCTTGGGCTATGCGTGCCAAAAAGCCACTATGCATTTCCGTGGTCGCAATTACAATGCTTATTTCACAGACAAAATACCGTTTCAGGACGGGCCATGGAAGTTTTCAGGCCTGCCGGGAATGATATTGGAAATAAAGTCAGACGACAGCGACATGTCATTTTCAATCGTGGCTGAAAAGGTAGAACTGAAAAAAGGCACTTCAAAATTTGAAAATCCTTATTTGGGCAAAAAAGTAATTTCTTATGTTGCATTTGTAGAAATTTATAATAAAAAATATCAAGAATCGGTAGCCAATAATGCCCAAGACCCAAATATTCCCATTTGGCCAAAAGCTCACCAAGAGGTGTATGTGGAGAACTAAAAAAAGAATCGGCAATGAAAAAAATACTCTTCTTTATTTTGCTTTTATGCAGCAGAGCTTTTTGCCAGCAAGACTATGCGGTTGCCTATGACTATAAAACAGTACATAAAAAACATGGAAATCATACCATCGAAGTAAAAACCTATCTTCATGGAAATGGAAAAATTTCGTTTTATGAAGAAGATTTTAAAAATGATAAAACAAAAGAAAGTGAAAATAATTTTTCAATAAAAGTAACTGACAATCCTATTTTTTATAAAGAACTAGCTTCAGAGACAGTAATATTTGAAGACCAGATCAAAATGAAATTTTTCAACATAAAAGACAGCATTGCAGGCTTTGACTGGAAAATTACGGCTGAAAAGAAAACAGTCTTGGGTTATACGTGCCAAAAAGCCACTTTGAATTTCAGAGGGAGGAATTATGATGCTTATTTTACTGACAATATCCCTTATCAAGACGGTCCATGGAAATTTTCAGGCCTTCCAGGAATGATCCTTGAAGTACAATCTGATGAAAGCGATATGACAATTTCCATTGTTGCCGAAAAAGTAGAATTTAAAAAGAGTGCGTCTAAATTTGAAAATCCCTATCTGACTAAAAAGATAATTTCATATAATGAATTTGTAGAAATCTACAATAAGAAATACTATGAATTTAAAGCCAATCAAGCTCAGGACCCGTACGCATTTGTTTTACAAAAAGGACGTCAGGAACTTTATGTAACTGATTAAAAAGAACTATGATCTAAAAGCACAATTAAGTAATGTTTAAACCTTTTTTGATTATTATTCTTTTATGTATCTATTCAGTAAACGCACAAACCATCCAAGGAACAATTTCTGATGAAAAAGAAGCTGTTCCTTTTGTATCTGTATTGCTAAAAAAAACTGCAAGGCCTGATTTGATTTGCCAATTTGCCACTACTAATGAAAAAGGCTTTTATGAAATCAAGCTGAATTCCCCTTTAGATTCTGTATATATTGAAGTATCGTCAGTTTCATTTGAACCTCAAAGAATCTTGCTCACAGCGCTTCAGAAGAGAAAATTACATGAAGTAAACTTTAAATTACAGCAACGAACGACAGAACTTCAAGAAATCGTAGTGGAATCAAAACAGCCGATCAGAACCAAAAATGACACGACGACTTATGATCCAGAAGCTTTTAAGGATGGAACGGAAAGAGTCATCGAAGATTTGATCAAAAAGCTTCCCGGAATGTCTGTTGCAGATAATGGCGAAATAAAGTTTCAGGGCAAAAGCATTAAAAAATTTCTTTTAGATGGAGACGATTTGTTTGACTCGCAATATGTAATCGGCAGCAAAAACATCAATGTTGACATGGTTGACAAAGTGCAGGGATTAGAGAACTTCAATGAAAACAAACTCTTGAAAGGACTGACAGCCGGAGACGATGTTGCCTTGAATATCGTGCTAAAAAAAGGCAAAACTGATTTTTCAGGAAATGCAAAATTAAGCTATGGCATTGAAGAAAAATATGATATTGCCGCCACAACATTGCTTGTTAGCAAGAAATTGAAAGGTTTTGGGATTGTGTCTTATAACAACATTGGCGATAATCCGAGTCCTTATGATTTTGATTCCAGCACGCTTTCAGTGGATCAAATGCGAGATGAAAAACTACTGGCACCCCAAATTATCAGTCAGGGCAATTTTTCTTCCTCTTTAGAAAATAAGTTTCATCTGCTGAACAGTAATTCTTATACAACCGGAAATCTGCTTTACAAAATCAACCCAAAAATCACTTCTAAGATAAATTTAGGAATTTATGACGACCGGTTTAAACGAACAAATACTTCAGAATCACAATATGAAATTGAAAATGAAAATTTTACGACTTCAGAAACCGAAAATTTAATCAAGAAGCCTCGTCTTTATAATGCAAACCTTCAGTTTTTAAACAATGCTTCTGAAAGTCTTTCTTTAGAATATTTGGGCAAGATTAATTATGAAGAAATTGATTACGAAAGCAACAGCCGAAACAATCAGCTTTCGCAAAATAATAAAGTTATGTCAACTAATTTTTTTACAAAGCAAAACCTGAATCTAACTAAAAGAATCAGCGAAAACAGCGCATTGTTAGCCACTGCCTTATATTCAAAAAGCAAAGCGCCACAGGATTATAAACTATCCCCTGGACTTTTGCCTTATGAAGACAATGGCATTTCAATTCAAAATAATCAAAATAGCCGATTTGAAAAACAGAATACCTCGATTAATGCAGAATATTTCATTAAAAATGAAACTTCAAAACTAAAGTTTTCTGGAGGCTATTCTTCTGTAAGAAACAATTTCAATTCACAGTTGTCTTCCGTTAATGAAAATGGTTCGGAAATTCTTTTTGGTTCTGATTTTTACAACAATTCAGATTATAATTTTAAAATGCCTTATTTCGGAACTGGATTTGCCTATTTCAAAAACAAATTCAGTTTTTCAGCGAGTTTGACGGCACAACATTATTCGTTTGATTTGGAAGAAAAAAATAAAAATACACATTTAAAAGAGACGAATTTTATTTTAGCACCGATAGTTAAATTTCAATATAAATTTAACAGAACTACAACGGCAACAGCCAATTACAGCTATAACGAGGTCATCCCGAACGAACGAAATCTTTTTAGCGGTATTGTAATGACTGGCTATAGAAATTTTCTTAATAATATTCCTGATTTGCGATTTTTAGAAACGCATACTTATACGCTAAATTTTAATTATAATAATCTCTTTGACTTAGAAAGCCTTCAAATTTCCGCGAAGCATAATTACAGAAAAAACAATTATTTTTCTCGTAATGAAATTAGCCAAAATACTAGCGTTTTTACTCAATTCCTTTTGGATACAGGGAATAAAGACTATAGCCTAAACTTAAATGGAGAAAAGTTTATTCATTTTTTGAGAACCAATTTACAGCTACATTCGAGTTATTCTATCTCGCAAAGCAAGAATATGGTCAATGATTTGCAACTCAGAAACATTGAAAACAGATCATTTTTATTGAATACGACAGCGAGAACAGGATTTAAAGGAAAGCTCAATTTTGAAAACAAGATTACTTATGCCAACACAATTTTTCTGCTCGAAAACCAAAAACAGAATAATTTCAGCACGCTAACAAATTCATTTAAAACAATCTACAAGATAAAAGAAAACATCAAAGCAAATACAACTTTGAATTTTATTTCTCCAGATTTATCGATGAATAACAACTATTGGTTTTTAGATACCGAATTAAGATTTACATCTAAAAATAAGAAATTTGACTATTCTATCATTGGAAGAAATTTGACAAATAACAAAACGTTTGAAACAATTTCAATCACAGATTTTTCTAAAACTGTTTCATCACACAATTTAATTGACCGCTTTGTAATGGCTAGTTTTGGCTTTAATTTTTAGCTACCGCTTCCCTTCCCACTCCGCAAAAAACTGCTCCAAGAAACCTTCCATATAATTATGTCGTTCTTCAGCGATTTTCTTTCCTGATTGGGTATTCATTTTGTTTTTTAGCAACAATAATTTTTCATAGAAATGATTGATTGTCGGTGAAACTGAATTTTTATATTCTTCCTTATTCATGTTCAAATTCGGAGCAATTTCTGGATTGTATAATGGCCTGTTTTTAAATCCTCCGTAATTGAAACACCTTGCAATTCCGATAGCTCCGATAGCATCCAAACGATCTGCATCTTGCACAATATCTAATTCAATTGAAGAAAATTTACGTTCAAAATTCCCTCCTTTGAAAGAAATATTTTCGATGATATTAATGACGTGGACGATAATTTCTTCGGATGTGTTTTCACTTTCTAGAAATTCACGGGCAACTCTTGGCCCGACAGTTTCGTCTCCGTTATGAAATTTGCTGTCGGCAATATCGTGTAATAATGCACCGAGAGCGACAATGGTTTCATCGCAATTCTCTTCTTTGGAAATATTCAGTGCATTTTTATAAACTCTTTCAATGTGGAACCAATCGTGGCCTCCTTCGGCATTCTCAAGTTCTTTTTTTACGAAGGAAATGGTTTTTTCTATTAAGGCTGTATTCATAATTATTTGGAAGAAAAAAATCCTTTCGGTGAAGAAAGGATTTCGGTTATTTTATTATTTCAAAGTGGCTGGCTCGACCCATTTAAAAATATGGGATTCTGCCGGAATGACGATTCTTTCTGAAATTCTCGCCATTCTAGCTGGCAATTTCATCAAGTAATCTCTTGCTTTTTCAGCTTCATCAGTCAATCCGCTGATTTTTGAGATTTCCCATTTGTCGATTAATTTCTGCATAATGTCAACATAATCGCTTGCGGTGTAAACCCCGATTCTTTGTGCAGAATCTGAAAATTGTTCAAATGCAGAGCTGATTTTTTCTCCAGATTCTCTTAAAAATTGCGCTGGCATCACGATTTTCTGCTTCATCATATATTGAAAAGCAAGCATCATTTCACTTGGATCTACTTGAAAAATTCTATTCACAAATTCTGAGTAAGCGTGGTGGTGGCGCATTTCGTCACCTGCAATCAGCTTGCACATTTTTGACAATTTATTATCGCCGTGTTTTTTCGCAATTTGGGCAACACGATTGTGTGAAACATAAGTCGCCAATTCTTGAAAACTCGTGTAAACAAAGTTTTTATAAGGATCTCTTCCTGTTCCAATGTCAAAACCGTCACTGATCAAATGCTGTGTCGTCATCTCGATTTCACGCATATTCACACGTCCAGAAAGGTAAAGATATTTGTTCAAGACATCTCCGTGGCGGTTTTCTTCTCCGGTCCAACTTCTGATCCATTTTGACCAGCCGTTTCCGATATTATCGGTCTGATTTACGCCTTCCACATCCATCAGCCAAGATTCATAGGTTGGCAAAGCTTCTTCTGTAATGGTGTCGCCAACCAAAGTTACCCAAAAATCATAAGGCAATTCTTTGGCAATTTCTCTTAATTCTTTTACGTCTTCAAAGAAAGTTTCATTTTGAGAATCAGGCAAAAGATCAGTCGGCTGCCATATTTTTTCCACAGGAATCAAATATTGGTCAACGAACGTATCAATGTTTTTCTCTAGAAACTGCATTACTTCTAGACGCATGTTTTTTATAGACATAGTATTTTTAATTTTTTATTCCTTCAATTACCGCTTTTTCGGTTGCTGCCATCAAATCATCAAAAGGAACTTGAGCCACTGAAATAGGCTTATGAACGGTAAAGGTAAGACGATTTCCCAAACCTGCAGGGAAAAAGCCATATTTAACAATTTTCCAAGAGTTATTGATACTCACCGGAACAACCATTGCCGACGGCGCATTTTTGCACAAAATCTTCAATCCGGTTTGGGCAAATTCTTTCGGCGTTCCGTTTTTGCTTCTTGTTCCTTCTGGAAAAATTACTGCCGAACGTTTGTGTTTTTCAATATATTCTGCCAGACCTTTAATAGTAGGAACCGCTTGTTTTGGGTCTTTCCTATCTATTAAAACGGAACCTCCATGCCTTAAATTGTAGGATACGCTTGGAATCCCGCTTCCTAATTCTTTTTTGCTGACAAATTTCGGATGTGCTTTTCTGAAAAACCAAATGATTGCCACGATGTCGTACATGCTTTGGTGATTGGCCACAAAAATAACGGGAACCTCCTTTGGAATCAACTCTCTTCCTTCTACTTTATACGTAGTTCCAAGCAAATGAGTTGTTCTTAACAGGAAAAAATTCAGGTAATCCACACTTTTTTTGTGCGCCTGATAGCCAAAAACGTTGAAACAAATCCATTGTATTGGATGAAAAATAACTAGAAATAATCCAAAAACCAGATAATATACCACTGAAATCGGGTATGAAATAAGCTTTTCCATAATCATAAAATTCTCTACAAAAGTAAGAATTATATTTTTGTTAATTTTAAATGCAAATCACGAAATTTTATCTGAAAAAATAGCTGTTGGTAGATGGAAAAAAAGAACTATTTTTACAAAAAATAAGTGCCAATTTATAATGAAAGAAAAAATGAGTTCAGAGAAAGACGCCAAGTTAAAAGCGTTACAATTAACGCTTGACAAATTAGACAAAACCTACGGAAAAGGCACCGTAATGAAGCTGGGAGACAGAGCTGTAGAAGAAGTGGAATCGATTTCTTCAGGTTCTCTAGGATTAGATTTGGCTCTTGGAGTTAATGGTTATCCAAAGGGAAGAATCATCGAAATCTATGGTCCAGAATCTTCAGGTAAAACAACTCTTACATTGCATGCAATTGCCGAGGCTCAAAAGGCTGGTGGCATCGCTGCTTTTATCGATGCAGAACACGCTTTTGATAGAGGTTATGCTGAAAAATTAGGCGTAGATGTAGAAAATTTAATTATTTCACAGCCAGATAATGGGGAACAAGCTTTAGAAATTGCAGAAAACTTGATTCGTTCAGGCGCGATTGACATCGTGGTTATTGACTCTGTTGCGGCTTTGACTCCAAAAAGTGAGATCGAAGGTGAAATGGGAGATTCAAAAATGGGTCTTCACGCAAGATTGATGTCACAAGCATTGAGAAAATTGACAGGAACAATTAGCAAGACAAATTGCACGGTTTTCTTCATCAACCAGTTGAGAGAGAAAATCGGCGTGATGTTCGGAAATCCAGAAACCACAACTGGTGGTAACGCCTTGAAGTTTTATGCTTCGGTTCGTTTGGATATCAGAAGATCGACTCAAATTAAAGATGGTGAAAACGTAATTGGTAACAGAACGAAAGTAAAAGTTGTCAAAAATAAAGTGGCGCCGCCTTTTAAAACAGCAGAATTTGACATCATGTATGGCGAAGGCGTTTCAAAAACAGGAGAAATCTTAGATTTGGCTGTAGAATTTGAAGTAGTGAAAAAATCAGGTTCTTGGTTCAGCTATGGCGAGACAAAACTTGGGCAAGGTCGCGATGCGGTGAAAACCTTAATCAAAGACAATCCAGAAATGGCTGACGAGCTCGAACAAAAAATCAAAGCATTGATTAAAGAGCAAAACGCTTAAGACTTAAAACCCGAAATTAATTTCGGGTTTTTTTATACGCAACCTTTTACAGCTTGAAACATCTATTAAAAAAGCATAAAATATAATTATTACAAAAATGAAAAAGTTAGTTACCATTTTGATGTTAGTCGTGATTGCCGCATTTACATTTTCTGCCTGCAGCATTGAAGATGATTCGCCAAATTACCATTTTGAATTCATGCCAGTCGACAGCGTAGCCGTTCCTGAAAGCTTTGTGATGGGCGAAACTTATGTCATCAAAGCCTATTACAAAAGACCTACAACCTGCCATTTTGAGGAAGGATTTTACTATGAAAGAGATTTAAACATCAGAACTTTTGCATTACAGGCAAGAGTCTTGAACCAAGGCGAATGCAGTCCGATTGTAGACGAAACGCTTTTGGAAGCAAAATTTAATTTTTTCGTAAATAGCAACGGTTCTTACTTGTTTAAATTTTATACAGGCGAAAATGCAGCGGGCGAAAAGACATTTTTAGAATATACAATACCTGTAGTTCCAGAATAATTTAATCAAAAGTAAACTTTGAGTCTAGAACAACTCATATGCGATTGCAGAAATAATGATACTCGAGCACAAGAACAATTATACAAGCTATTTTCGCCTAAATTGTTCAGCGTATGCCTGAAGTATTCGCGCAATTATGCCGAAGCAGAAGACAATCTTCAAGATGGTTTTCTGATCATTTTTGCAAAAATCAGCCAGTTTACTTTTAAAGGCTCTTTTGAAGGCTGGGCAAAAAGAATCATGGTCAATAATGTGCTTCAGAAATACCGAGGCACGACGGTTTTTGAAATCGTGAATGACACTATCGCCGAAGAGGAAGAAATTGAAATTGACGATGAAAATGTGACGCTGGATTTTTTGCTGAAAATCATCCAAGAACTGCCTGACCGTTATCGGCTGGTTTTTAATTTATATGTAATGGATGGCTATTCCCACAAAGAAATTGCAGAGATGCTGGATATCACAACAGGAACAACAAAATCAAATCTCGCCAGGGCAAAGATGATCTTAAAGGATAAAATAGAAGCTCAATCAGGAACAGGAAAATTTACCGTCGCAAAATGAGTGAGAAAAAAAACATAGAAAGGCTGTTTCAAGAAAAATTCAAGGATTTTGAAGCTGTTCCAGAACCAAAAGTTTGGGACAACATTGAAGCTGCCCTGAAAGAAAAGAAAAAACGCCGCGTCATTCCGTTGTGGATGCGACTTTCTGGCGCTGCCGCAATTCTGCTCATCGGCTTTTTAGTGGGCGACGGAATGATTCGAAATTCTTCGGATGAAAATAATGCCGTTGTAAATGAAGAAAGTTCTTCCAATAAAGATCAGGAAGGAAATGGCGCCGAAAAGCAAGTTTTTGATACAAATACAAAGGAAGCCGTCGCCAATTCTGAAAGCGGTAAATCTTCTGATGAAAATGTGGCAAATTCAGAGGCAAATTCCTTAGGAAGAAATAATGCTGAAGACAATGCCATTGCCGTGGGCAAAATTTCTTCCGAAGAAAATAATGGTAGTTCTAAAACCAAATCAAATTCGAAAAAAACATTTGTTTCTGGTGCTAGAATTTCTAAAAACAATGCTTTTGCAAGCCATTCGAATAGAAATAATTTAAAAGGAGAAAAGAATACTTCAGTTAAAAAACCTGCTGAAGTTGTGCTTCCGAAGGAAAATATCGCTGCAAATTTTAGCCAAGAAAAACAAGCTGAAAACAAAACAAATACGTCTAAAATTGAAAAAAAATCCATTGAAAAGGAAACAAAAAACATAAATACTTCATCGATCGCTTTTGACACAGAAGCTTTTGAGAAGCAAAAAAAGGATTCAGCGGTTGTTGCTGCCGTTGAACCGAATGCGTTGGAAGAATTGCTCAAGGAAAAAGAAAAAAAACCGGCTACAGACGCTAAATTAAATAGGTGGCAGATTACGACAAACGTTGCTCCTATTTATTTTAGCGCTGCTTCCAACGGATCGCCGATTGATGCGCAGTTTGCAGATAACGCTAAAAGTTTTGAAAGCAGCATGAGTTATGGAGTCGGCGTTAATTATGCGTTGAGCCAAAAATGGAGCGTAAAAGGTGGGGTAAACAAGCTGACCTTAGGCTATAACACGAATGATGTTGTGTATTATGCGAGCTTAAATCCAACAGCCAGAGGTGAAAACAACTCAGGTTATAGCGCAAAAGGATCGCCAATTGTGGTGGAAGATTATTCTGCCGTTAATACTTTGTCGCTAAACAGCATACAAGAAAAAACGCCTGGACATATCAGCCAAACTATGGGTTTTATCGAAGTTCCGGTGGAAGTTTCGTATAAATTAGTTGACAGAAAATTTGGAATTGAAATTGTGGGTGGAATGAGCACGATGTTTCTGAATGAAAATAACCTTTCGGTGGTTTCAAACGGAATGCAAGCGACGATGGGAAAAGCGGATAATTTGAACGACGTTTCGTTTACCTCAAATATCGGACTTGGTTTCAAATACAAGTTTTGGAAATCTTTTGAAGCCAATGTCGAGCCAAAATTCAAATACCAATTGAACACATTTTCTGATGATGCAAACGGTTTCAAGCCTTATTTCATCGGAATATATTCAGGAATTAACTTCAGCTTTTAAAATATATAGTTGGTTTTATAATTTTACTTAGTTAAGTTCGTCACGTTAATGACAGGAAAAGCGCTTTGGTTTAGGCGCTTTTTTCGTTTTGAAACTTTTTCAACTGTTTTAAAATTATCGCTTTTACTTCTTCTCTAACTTCTTTAATTTCTTTCTTGTCACCCGCATTTCTATTTTGGGTTTCTACAAAATGGTGGATTTTGGCACGCATCAAACCCGGACTTCCGCTTAAAAATGTATATGAAAACCGTTCTTTATTATCGGCAAAAGTTAGTGGCACGATCGGAATCTGGTGTTCTAAAGCTAATCTGAAAGCGCCGTCTTTAAATTCATCTAACAAGATTGATTCATCGTCAGGAACGCCGCCTTCAGGAAAAATACAGATGCTCAATCCTTGGTTTAATCTGTTTTGAGCGCGCTGAAAAACTTCCATTCGACTTTTTGAACTGTTTCTATCGACTAAAATGCAGGTTCTCTTATAGAAAAATCCGAATAGCGGAATCTTTGAAAGTGATTTTTTTCCTACGAATACAAACGGATTTCTGACCAAAGCCAGCATCAGCATGATGTCAGTCATCGAAGTGTGATTAGAAACCAGCATATAGCTTTTTCCGGGAATCAGTTCTTCTTCGCGCTCGACTTTGTAATAAAATCCCATGCCGAAGAGAATTACTTTGGCCCAGATTCTGGCCATCACGAAGAAATAAGGATACCATTTTTCCTTAATTATAGAAACCAATAAAAACGGAAGCATGATGATTATTGGCAGTCCGAGCAAGACATAAAACCAAATCCGCCAGAGAACCCAAAAAATAACTTTTAAAATACGCATTGCTTTTTTATTACTTCCTTAGAAAATTGTTTTCCAAATGTAAGAATTCAAAGGGAAATTAAGTTTAAAATAGGAGGTTTTTCTAAGGCTCATCGATTTAAACGCAAAGAAGGGAAGGTTTTCGCAAAGTATCACAAAGGTTTTTAAGCGTTATAAATTGTTAGCGACTCTTCTAATGCCATTTTTCAGTTAGAAGTTCATTGAAGTTTATTAACAGACCGAGTTTATAGTTTCCTAATCTTAAATAGGTTAGCGTTTGGGCGAGATGAACTGTGTTGAGTGCTTCCACGCTTTTTATTTCGATAATTAATTTCTTTTCTACGAGAAGATCAACCCGATAACCGCAATCTAGTTTTACTTCTTCAAAAATCAGTGGCATTGCTTTTTCTTTTTCTACAAAAAGTCTAGACTTATTAATCTTATAAAACAAGCATTCTTTATAAGCGCTTTCCAAAAGTCCGGGCCCAAGCGCTCTATGAATTTCAATCGCAAAACCAATTATCTTATTCGAAATTTCGTTTTCTGTCATAATAGTATTCTGTTTGGCGTAAATTTTAATAATCTCAAAAATAAACATTTATAACAACACCAACCCAAATCTTTGCGAAACTTTGCGAATACCTTCAAAACTTTGCGTTAAAATCCACGACAAACTTTACACTTAAAAAATAAAAAACCTTTGGAATCTTCCCCTCAAAATAAAACCAAAAAAACTTTGCAATCAAAATAAACTTTGCAAACTTTGCCAAACAGCAATAAAACTTAATTACTTTAAAATGTCAAAAATCTTAACAGGAATTCAAAGCACGGGAACGCCGCACTTAGGAAATCTTCTAGGCGCGATTTTGCCTGCCATCGAATTGTCAAACAAGCCAGAAAACCAATCGTTTCTTTTTATCGCAGATCTGCACTCAATTACGCAGATCAAAGACGGAGAAACTTTGCGTCAAAACACTTACAGCACTGCTGCAACGTGGCTTGCCTGCGGACTTGACACCAGCCGAGTGGTTTTTTACCGTCAGTCTGATGTTCCTCAAACGACGGAATTATCTTGGTATTTAAGCTGTTTTTTTCCGTTTCAGCGACTGACTTTGGCACATTCTTTCAAAGACAAATCTGACAGGCTTTCTGATGTAAACGCCGGATTATTTACCTATCCGATGCTGATGGCGGCTGATATTCTTTTGTATGATGCCGAATTTGTGCCTGTTGGAAAAGACCAATTGCAGCACATCGAAATCACGCGCGATGTCGCTTCAAGATTCAATAACCAGATGGGAGAAACGTTCGTCTTGCCTGAATCTTACACGCACGAAGACACTAAATATGTTCCCGGAACAAATGGCGGGAAAATGAGCAAATCTGCCAATAACATCATCAATATTTTCTTAGATGACAAGGCTTTGCGCAAGCAAGTGATGTCAATTGAAACTGACAGCACGCCTTTGGAAGAACCAAAAGACACTGAAACTTGCAAGATTTTTGCTATCTATAAATTGCTTGCCAACGAAACCCAATTGGCAGAGATGACAGAAAAATACAAAAATGCAAACCGCGATTTTGGCTGGGGACACGCAAAACAGGCTTTGTTTGAATTGATCACTGAAAAATTCAAAACCGAAAGAGAAAAATATACTTATTACATGAACAACCTGCCAGAATTGGACAAAGCATTATTCGAAGGTGCTGAAAAAGCAAAAGTTGTAGCTAACGGAGTTCTAAAAAGGGTCAGAGAGAAATTAGGATACTAAAAGTTAGTTTTTAGACAATTACAAAAGCTATAAGTTCATTCTTATAGCTTTTTTTTGTATCTTTAATTGGCAAAAATTAATCTTTAAGCTCTACTTATGACTATTTTAGATACAAAAATGTATTTTTAAGATGTATAAATACATATTTATCATTCAATATTATATTTTAAATATTCGAAAATATATCTTAAAGATTTAAATTTAGATGTTTAAGATTGCAATCTGCATCTTAAAGATTTTAAATTATATCTTTAGCATCTGAAATTGAATCCTTAAGATTGATTTTTACCTATTAAACATACAAATAACTTAATTATTATAAGCCATGGAAACTGACGCAACTACACCAATCCACATCGGACAGCTGGTTAAGAAGTACCTAAAAGTTAAAAGGATTTCAAAAGCCGCATTGGGCAGAAAGATCGGAAAAGACGATGCCACGATACTTCGCTATGAAAAAAGCGCCGTGCTGAAAACTTCTGTTTTATGGGATTTAAGCCATGCTTTAAAACATAATTTCTTTGCTGACATTGCAGCTTTTTTTCCCAAGACCTATTCGACAGATGCTGTTAAAGACACTTCAAAAGAAGAGCGAATTGTAACATTAGAAGAAGAAAACAGAATTTTAAAAGCGCAAGTAGCGGTCTTGTTAAAAGCAATTAGAGGCGCTGGCAATTCTTAAATCGCCTCAAACAATTTTCCTGGCAAAGGCCGAATCACACCTTTCAATTCCATATTTAAAAGAATTGATGAAATTTTATACGTAGGAAGTTCGCAGTCCAAAGCAATGATATCAAGCATTTCTTTTCCTTGCTTTTGCAAATAATCATAGATTTTCTGCTCTTCAGATTCTAATTCTATAAAAAGCTGTTTTTGTATGGGTTTTGATTTTTCATTGTCTAAATCCCAATTGAGCATGTAAATCACATCAGCCGCCGAAGTTATCAGGTTCGCCTTCTGGCTTTTTATCAAGTTGTTGCAGCCTTGGCTATATTTATCAGTAGCTCTTCCGGCAAACGCAAAAACATCGCGGTTGTAATCGCCAGCCATTGTTGCCGTAATCAAAGAACCGCCTTTGTCGGCAGATTCAATGACAATCGTGGCTTCAGACATGCCCGCAACGATTCGATTTCTTTTCACAAAATTTTCCTTATCCGGATTTGACGAACTCCAAAATTCTGACATGAAACCGCCGTTTTCCTCCATTTTGGCAACATATTTTTTGTGCACTTTTGGATAAATTTGGTTTAAGCCGTGCGCAACAATTGCAATAGTCTGAAGGTCATTTTCCATTGCGGCTTGGTGCGCCACGATATCAACACCATAAGCAAAACCGCTGACAATTATAGGATTCAACGGAGCCAAGTCAGCAATCAATTTCTTGCAGCATTCCATTCCATACGAGGTAATCTGGCGCGTCCCGACAATACTGATTATCTTGCGATTTTTAAAATCAAAATTCCCAGATGTAAAAAGCAAAACAGGTCCATCGATACAATGCTTTAATTTCTCAGGATAATTTTCGTCCTTAAAATAAAGTGCGTCAATATGATTTTCTTTGATAAATTTGAGTTCGGCTTCAGCTTTTTGAAAAACGCTTTTGTCTTTCAGATTCCGAATCAAAATACTTCCGATTCCGTCGATGCTTTCGAGTTTTCCTGCTTTCGATTGAAAGACTTCTTTGGCAGAACCGTAATGCTTGAGCAGTTTTTTGGTAACAATATCGCCCACCAATTCCACTTTTTGTAAGGCTAAAAGATAAAATAATTCTTCTTCGTTCATGGCAAATAATTGAATGTCAAATTAAAGGCTTTTTATTGAAATTGTTAATAAAATTTGTGAATAAAATTTTGTCCGCGCTATTGAATAAGTAACTTTGTCACTATGAAGATTGAACATTACATCGCCCAGCTTTTATACAGATACCAATGCGTTTCCGTTCCCGGATTCGGCGCTTTCCTGACTGAAATCCAGCCAGCGCAATTGCTTGAAGACGCATTTTATCCGCCAAAAAAGCAGGTTTCTTTTAATTTTCATTTGAAAAACAATGACGGTTTGCTGGCAAGCCACATTGCGCTTTCTGAAAAAATCTCTTATGAACAGGCCATTCACAAGATTGAAGAAAACGTTTCCAACTGGAGAACTTCACTGCAATTATTCCAGCCGATCGTTTTGAAAAACATTGGCGAACTGTCTTTGAACGTCGAAAATAATCTGGTTTTCAAACCAGTTGATGCTGTAAATTACCTGACAGATTCTTTTGGTTTGAGCAATTTTATTGCCCCAAAAATCCAACGCGAAGTTTATCATCAAGAAATTGAAGCTTTAGAAGAAAAAGCACCGATTATCTTTACACCAGAAAGAAGAAGCAAGCAAGTTTACTTGAAATATGCTGCTATTTTCGTTCTGGGTCTTGGCCTTGCGAGCGTTTTTGGCAACCAATATTACAACAGTTACCAACAGCAGATTGCTGATGAAACTTTGATGGTTGAAAAATCAGTTCAAAAACAAATAGAGACTAAAATCCAAGAAGCTACTTTTTTTATCGAAAGTCCGCTTCCTGCCGTAAAGCTGAATATCAAAGAAGATAAATTTTCATACCACGTTGTTGCCGGTGCTTTCAGAAACGAAACCAACGCCGATAAAGTATACAAGAAATTAAGCGCAAAAGGTTTTAAAGCCAAGCGCATTTCAATAACAAGACACGGTTTGCATCCTGTGATTTATGGCAGTTTCGCCACTTATGCCGAAGCCCAAAAAGAAATGATGAAAATCCAAAAAACTGAAAATCCAGAAGCTTGGGTTTTGATTCAAGACTTATAAAATTTAAAATCCTGATGTATTCGGGATTTTTTTTTGAAGCGAATCTTCAGGCAAATTACAAATCCATTTTCCTGCTGCGGCAACTCGCTTTAAACCTGTTTGGTCACAGGTTTAAGAGCTCAGACAATTGCCACATCAGGGCTATTTGAGAAACCAATTGCTTTTTTGGAAAGGTCAGTCCCAATCTTTGCCGGCACTCTTTATCTACAAACTGCTTCACTAGCCCCGATTGAAACGGAAAGCCTTTTTCACGGAAAACTATTTTTTCTTTGGCTGGCAAAGCGACCGGAGGAAGCTCTTGCTAGCCAATTAGAAAAAAAGTTTTTCGGGGAAAAGCTTGGAGGAAAAGCGGGAAATAGCTTCAAAAAAATAGATTAATTGTAAGGCGTATCTCTTACCTTTGCAAAAAAAACTATGCAACCAAAAACACCTTCTGAATCAGTAGCCGTTTTAACCGACTTGGTTTTGCCGGGAGAAACAAATCCGTTGAACAACCTTTTTGGGGGCGAATTATTGGCTAGAATGGACCGTGCGGCAAGCATCGCTGCAAGAAGGCATTCGCGCAGAATCACCGTGACGGCTTCAGTAAATCATGTGGCTTTTAATCGCGCCATTCCGTTGGGAAGCGTTGTGACCATTGAAGCCAAGGTTTCAAGATCATTCAAATCATCGATGGAAATTTATATCGATGTTTGGATCGAAGACCGCGAATCTGGAATAAAAAATAAGGCAAATGAAGCAATTTATACGTTTGTAGCCGTTGATGAAACGGGACGTCCTGTAGAAGTTCCAGGAATTATTCCAGAAACAGAATTGGAAAAACAGCGTTATGACGCGGCTTTGAGAAGAAAGCAGCTGAGTCTGGTTTTAGCGGGAAAAATGAATCCGCATGACGCAACAGAGCTGAAAGCTTTATTTGTATAAAAGAAAAAAGGGAATCAAAATTGATTCCCTTTTTATTTACATATTTGCCAGCCATGACTGCGGATTGAGCGTCGTGGTGTTTTGCATTATGATGAATTTCACTGCTGTTTTCCCGGCAGCGTTTGTGGTAATTTTTCCTATGCTTTGGAGCGCTGTTACTTTGTCGCCTTTTGAAACGCTTACCGAACTTAGATTTTGGTAAACGGTGTAGAAATCTCCGTGCTGTACGAAAACCACCATGTTATTTGGCGATAAAAGCTGCACTCTTGTCACTTCTCCTGCGAAAACCGATCGCACTGAAGTTCCTGAATCGGTGCTGATTTCAACACCGCTACTGTGGATTGTAAGCGATTTCTGCAATGGATGCGGTTGGTCGCCATAACGCAGCGAAACGAATCCTTTTGAAACCGGCCAAGGCAGTCTTCCTTTGTTTGCTTTAAAATTATTAGAAACAATTTTGCCTTCTGGCGTCAAGACAATTTTCGTAGAATTCTCAATGGCTTTCGTTTCTGCAACTGTCGCTTTTGGATTCGCTTTTTTGTTTGCGGCGGCGGCTTTTTTATTCGCTTCAGCGATTGCCTGCTTGATCAGCGCATTGATTTTTCTATCAATCTGTTTTGTCTCTTGCTGTTTTTTCTTAATATCGGCAGTTAATTTTTTGACGTCTTTTTTGATAGACTGCATTAATTTTTCCTGCTCTTGCTTTTCTTTTTCCAGTTCTTCTTTTTCTTTTTCGTTTTCAACGATAAGTTGCTGTTTTTCTTTTTTCTGAGCGCCTAATTTTTCGTTATAAGCAATTAGTTCTTTTGATTTTACCGTAATTTCTTCCCCTTGGTTTTTACGGTAATTCGAATATTGCTTCATGTATTGCGCTCTTTTATAGGCTTGCAAAAAGTTTTTTGAAGACAATAAAAACATCGCACGGCTTTGCTCAGATCGGCTTTTATATGACTTGACAATCATTGCTGCATAATCATTCTTCAACTCTTCTAATTCCTTTTTAAGAGAATTTATTTTCAGCTGATTCAGGTAAATATCGTCGCTTAAAAGTTTGGCCTGCTTTTCTGTGGTATTGATCAGTTTTTCACGAAGCTTGATTTTTTGGGCCTGTTGCGTAATTTGAACAGTCACTGATTTCTGCTTCTTCTTCTCTGTACTTAAGGCATTCTCAGCTTCCCTGATTTCTTTCTGGAGTTGTTGTTTTCGTTCTTCGAGTTTTTGCTGTGCGTCAGTTTGCCCAAAAGAAAGGGAAAAAGTCAGCAAAAAGAGGAAACTGAAGATATATTTTGGCATAAGGGGAAATTGTTTTTGCAAATCTAGTCAATATTTATTCTTTCATAGCCATCTGGCACGCTGTATGGGAAAGATAAATTCTCATTAAACGTCACAGAATTGTATTCGATGTTGATATTTGTCTTTTTTCCTTGCTGAATTGCCTCAATATTTACCTGCGCCGGAAGAATCGCTTCGTTATATTCTTTGTGCGCGGGATAAGTCACCTGAAGCATTCTGTCTTGCTTTTCTTGCGCTATTTCTTGCTTTTTGATTAAGAAATTAGCGGCTTCAAAAAAGAATGATTTTGCGGTAGTTTTGTTTGAAGTATCTTCTAATTTATACAAATCGTCTTGAATAGTAGTCTTGTATTTTCCTTTTTTCAAATCGTCCATCGCTTCGCCGATCAGCATGTTTTGCACTTTTTGGAAATCTAAATCTGTCCCGAGCCATTTACTCAGCGAAGTATAATTTCCTTCAAAGAATTTGCCTCCGATTTTTTCATAATATTTCACTTCAGAAGGCGTAATGAGTGCTTTTGCCATTGTAATTCCGAGGAATCTTACGCTCACCAAAATCTGCTCGTCTTTTTTGATTCTGATTTCTGCAGAAACGTTTTGTGACTGTTTATCGTCTTTGTAACGCGCAGTTGATTTAATATAAACTGTGGTAAAATCACGCTTTAATTTGTAATGACTTTCAATGACTTTGCTCGATGCAATCGCTTCGCTGGCGCCAGATTCAGCTACCACCGCTTTTTTTGGACCGCACGAGAAAAGTGTAATTACCAACGCTATGATTAAAAACTTCTTCATTTTATTTTTTTTGTTTTAAAAGCTGGTCTGCTTTTGTAAAATACTGCTCTTTCTTTTTTACATCGCCTAAGCCGCTGAAAGCCTCACCCAATTGGATGTTGAAATTTATTTCTAAATCTTTATTTTCTACCAGATAATCCATTCCCATTTCTAAGAAATCTTTTGCCTTTTTGTAATTTTTCAGCTGGTTGTTCGCCAATCCTGAATAATAATAAAACTCTGGTTGAATCGGAAAAAAGTCAATCAAAGTCGCTGCTTTCTTATTTAAAACGTCAAATTGCTTGTTTTCAGTATATGCCTGCAACAGCAAAATATTAGGTTCCACATCTTGCGGATTATTTTTTGAATAAATTTCTAAATAATGGATGGCACGTTCCCAGTTTTTTTGGATGTAAAAAATCTTTCCAATTTCCTTGGTCACTGCAACCTGATCTTCGTTAGGAAGCAAATTCAAAGATTTATCTAATTCACTGCTATAACTAGGATTTGTCTTCAAGAAAATTAAAAATTCATTTAGTATTTTCAACTTTACCCGCGAATTTATTTCCTTGCTTTCAAAGACTTTGTTCATCGAAGCTACGGCCTTTTGTCCATCATTATTATTCAGATGAAATTTAAAAAGTCCCATTTGTGCAAATTCAGAATCCGGAATCTCTTTCTCTAGTTTCTTAGCAATTTCAAAAGCTTTTTCTTCCTGATTGCTTTCAGAATAGAGATAAATCAGCGAAATATATTTTGATTCATCCTTCGGATTTTTCTTGATTGCATTTAAAAGCTGGTCTTTTTCGGCAAGCTGATATTTGGAATCTTTCATGATCTGCAGCTTATAAACTTCACGCTGCGGATTTTTTCCAACGGTTTCATCCAATTCAGTAATCAACGCCAAAGCTTTGTCAAATTGATCGGTATAAATGTAAAGCGAAGTTAGATCTTCCTTATAATTTGCGTCAAATTCAATCAACTTTGAAACGATGATAACGGCGTGGTTATAATCACGGGTTTGATAGCAAACATCATACATACCGACATAATACCATTTATTCGTAGGATCAATTTTTGACGCTTTTTCAAAAGAATCGTATGCTTTTTTATAATCTTTTAATTGCAGGTAATTTTTGCCCAATTCAGAATAAACGGCTGCATTTTCTGGCTGGGTTTTTAAGCATTTTTCTAACGAAAGAATGGCTTTGTCATAATTCTCAATTCCTTTTTGCTTCAGCGATTCATAAAAATTTTCTTGAAAAACATCTTCCGCCAAAGCGATATCGTCCGGTTCTTTTTGTGCAAAAGCCGGCTCAGAAATGACAAACATTCCGATGGAAAGCGATAAATAAAGATATTTTTTCATATATTTTTCAGATGCTTTACTGCAAAAGTTATTCCAAAACCGAGTAATCCCCGATGCTGATGCTTGTGAAATTTCCGTCAAAAGAAGCGTGGCTTCCGATCATGGCATTGTCTAAGTTAGCATTTTTTATCTTAGAATGGCTTTGAACCAAGCTGTTTTTTATCGTCGTGTCTTGAACGTGCGTTCCGTTGCCAAGCGAAACATTTGGGCCGACAGTCGAATTTATCAAAATTACGTCTTTGCCAATAAAACAAGGAGGAATGATGGTAGAATTTTGCAATTTCACGTCATAATCTACCAAATGTTCACCGTCGTTGTGCAAAAATCCAAGCATTCTTGAATTGGTGTCAACTGTTACGTTTTTATTCCCGCAATCCATCCATTCGTCCACTTTGCCAGGAACAAATTTCATGCCTTTCGCCATCATCTGCTTGATTCCGTCGTTGATTTGGTACTCGCCACCGTGGATAATATTGTTGTCGATAACCAACTGCAATTCGTCTTTTAACACGGCAATGTCCTTGAAATAATAAATTCCGATTACGGCAAGATCTGAAACAAATGCTGTAGGTTTTTCTACCAATTCGATGATTTCGTTATTTTCATTTAAATTGATTACGCCAAAAGCTTCCGGCTGGTCAACTTGTTTCACCCAAATTACGCTATCGGCAGTCTGGTCTAAATCAAAATCTGCGCGAATCAAAGTATCTGCGTAAGCGATAACCGCCGAACCGCTCAAAGAATCTTTGGCGCACATGATGGCATGGCCAGTCCCTAAAGCTTCGTTTTGGTAATAAATTGTTCCTTTTGCGCCTAATTTATTGGCAATGGCAATCAGTTCTTCTTCTACTTTTTCACCAAAACTTTCGTGGATAATGAAGGCAACTTCCTCAATTTCTTGATTTAAAACACCTGCAATATCTTCCACCAGACGATGAACGATTGGTTTTCCAGCGATTGGAATTAATGGTTTTGGAACTGTCAAAGTATGTGGGCGAAGGCGTGAACCGCGTCCTGCCATTGGAACTATTATTTTCATTTTTATTTATTTTTTAAACGCAAAGTCCACTAAGATTTCGCAGAGGTTGCAAAGTTTTTAATTACTATTATTTTAAGGTTGAATTTTCAACTTGGAATGTTGAATGTTGAAACACCTAGTTTGCGTTTATTTCACTCCCGTGCTACCAAAACCGCCTTCTCCTCTCGACGTTTCAGTCAATTCATCGGCTTCAATCCAAACGGCTCTTTCGTGTTTTGCGATAATTAATTGTGCAATTCTTTCGCCGTTCTCAACCACAAAAGGCTCATTGGATAAATTTACCAAAATCACGCCGATTTCGCCGCGGTAATCTGCATCGACTGTTCCTGGAGAATTCAAAACTGTGATTCCTTTTTTTGCTGCCAAACCGCTTCTTGGACGAACTTGCGCTTCATATCCGATTGGCAACTCGATAAAAAGGCCTGTTTTTACAATCGCTCTTTCTAACGGATTTAAGGTAATTGGTTCAGATAAATTCGCACGAAGGTCCATTCCGGCTGAAGCCAAAGTTTCATAATTTGGAAGCTGGTGCTGTGATTTGTTTACGATTTTAATTTCCATTGCTGTAAAATATTTTCTTTGAAAGCTTAGGCTTTTCTCTTTAAAATTCTGGTTATTGTTTCTTTTTCGTTGTAATATATAAAATAGGTAAAGGCAAGCAACATCGGTATTCCGACGAAATAATTCTCTCTGAATTGGTAAAAATAAATGCCTGAAAATACGATGGAAATTCCCAAATAGGCACCGATTTTTTTCATATCATACGGAATCGGGTAATATTTGTTTCCAAGCGTATACGAAATCAGCATCATGCTTCCATAAGCGGCGATCGTGGCGATTGCTGAACCCATGTAGCCTTGATTTCCATGTTCTTGAAAATAAGGAATCAACAAATAATTCAATCCTAATGTGATAATTGCGCCCACAATTGAAATATAAGCGCCGATGTGCGTTTGATTGGTAAGCTTGTACCAAACGGATAAATTGGTATAAATTCCAAGGAAGAAATTAGCCAAGATAATAAGCGGCACCACACCCATCGCGCTCCAAAATGAAGAATCGCGAATCATGATCAGCTTTAAAACATCGGCAAAAACTATGACTCCCAACGTCATCAGCGAACCCAGAATTACAAAATATTTGGTAATCGTAGCGTAGGTCTGCTTTGCATTTTCATTAGACGCGTGGCTGAAAAAGAACGGTTCGATTCCTAAAGTATAAGCAGTTCTGAACAAAACCATGAAAAGTCCGAGTTTGTAGCAGGCAGAATAAATCCCGACTTGCGCTTCGGCGGTTTCCGGTGGCAAAAGATGCTGTAGTAAAATTTTATCAAATTGGTCATTGATGGCAAAAGCGATTCCGGCGATCATAATCGGGAAACCATATTTGGTCATTCTCTTCCAAAGGCTGAAGTCAAAATGCCATTTTACATGGAAATAATTCGGAAGCAAAACGACCAGCGTGAGCAAGCTCGCAATGATATTTGACACAAAAATATAGCCGACTTGAAAATCTTCAAAGTAAATGGAACTGATAAAACTATTTGGATTTGAGCTGGCTAATTTTGGCAGGTAAATCAAAAAGAACAAGTTCAAGGTAAGATTTACAGCGACATTTCCAATCTTCACGGCGGCATAAAAGAGCGGCCGTTGGTTGGCCCTTAATTTTGAAAAAGGAATGATGACTAAAGCATCCAAAGCTAAAATCCAAATGACATAAGTGATGTATTGGACGTCAATTTTTAAAAAATCTGCCACCGAAACTCTAAAAAGCAGTGCAACGGCCAGAAACAAAAGCGTCGTCCAGAAAATAGAAACCATCGACGTTTCAACCACCGTTTTCTTGTCGTCTTCGCTGTTGTAAAACCTGAAAAAAGAAGTTTCCATTCCGTAAGCCAGAATCACGTTGAAAAAAATCAGGTAGGCGAAAATCACGTTTACCCTTCCATATTCTTCTTTTGGAAGCAATTCAGTATAAAGCGGTACCAAGAAAAAGCTGAACATTCTAGGAATCACCGTCGCGAGTCCGTAAATAGCGGTTTGCTTGAAAAGATTTTTATATAAGCTCAAAGTCGGTTTCTATTATAATCGTAACAAAAATAACCATTTCTTTGGTTTGAAGAGGATTTTAAAAACTTAATCAATCTAATTTTATTAGAATTTGTCGCAATCTTAAAATTGCTAAAAAACCTCGCAATTAAAAAAAACGATATATTTGCCAAAATCATACGATAATTCCGATGAAAAAAAACTTAATTTATATACTTTTCTTCTTTTCCGGCCTATCTTATTCGCAGCAATATCCAGAGGCTAAAAAAATTCCCGTGGCATTTTCAAAGCACAAATTTTCTTATCAGGATGATTATTCTTGGTTGGAAAAAATGCGTTCTCCAGAAACCAATTCTTGGATGGAAGCAGAAAACCAAATTACCTACAGCCATTTAGAACTTGTAAAGAAAAAATATTCGACCGCTTCAAAAATCAAGGAATATGATTTTTTGTCGACTAATGGATTGCCCTCAAAAAGAGGTGAATTTTTCTACTCAAGATATACGATTGACAGAAGCAAGCCGACCGTTTTGTTTTACCGAAAAGAATTGAACGACGAGCCGATCGAACTCATTGATCCTTATCGCATTTATAAAGACAATAATGTAAGGTTGACCAGTTTTTATCCTTCGAAAAACTCGAGAATGATTGCTTTTAAAATCAGCAAAAATGGTGGTGACCAGGAAGAAATTCGTTTTACCGACATTGAAAAGAAGAAAACATTGGAAGATATTTTGACAAAAATTAAGTTTTCAGGCGTTTCTTGGAACCAAGAAAAAGGCGTTTTTTACAAAAAAAATAGCAATGCAAATACCTTTGAAAAAGACTCTACTTACCAGCTTTATTACCATAAAATTGGCGATTTGCAGAGCAATGACAAGCTCATTCACGATACAACCGAATCAGAAAACAATTTCAATTTTTTTACAGCCGAAGACAAGCTCATTGTTGTAGAAACCAATCCTCAGGAAACGGAACGAAAGTATTTTTATGCTAATCTTACTGACGAGAATTTCACGCTTCTTCCGTTTGCTACGAATCACAAAAAAGGCTTTGAATTTCATACCATTAAAAACGGAAAGGTTTATTTTTCAAGTTCAAGCTCTGATTGGGGAGAGATTAATTCTTTTGAACTCGCAAATGAGAATAATGAAGTAAAAATTGTGCCTCAGATTTATAATAGCTTGTTAGTTGACACTGATTTTTTAGGTGATTATATTATCTGCAAATATAAGGCTACGGCTAAAAATTACATGCACATTTATGATTACAACGGCAATTTCATACGAAAATTTGAAGCGCCTTATGCCATGGATTTCAAAGTCAATTTTCTAGACAAAAAGAAAAACGAGCTGTATGTGACATTTTATTCCTACGTAATTTCTTATCTGAATTATAAATTAAATATTGATACCGGAAAATACGGACCTTATTTCAATGATTTTATACAACCAAAACCATCGCTTTTTACTTTTGACCATTTTGAAACGAAGATAATTTCCTATAAGAGTAGAGACAACAAAGATATTCCGATAACGATTATTCATAAAAAGGGGCTTCCGCTTGACGGAAAAAACCCAACTTTGCTTGAAGCTTATGGCGGATTTGGCGCAGTTTATGGGCCTAATTTCGACACAGGGTTGCTTACGTTTTTAGAAAAAGGTGGCGTTTATGCTTACGCGGAAATTCGCGGTGGCGGTGAAAAAGGACAGAAATGGCATGCTGACGGAAGAGGTTTGAAAAAGAAAAATACTTTTAACGATTTTATCGACGGAGCTGAATTTTTAATACGCGAAAAATATACAAATCCAAAGAAATTGGCCATTACCGGAAGCTCGCAAGGCGGACTTTTAGTTGGTGTGGCGATGACGCAACGCCCGGAATTATTTAAAGTGGCAATTCCGAAGTTTGGTGTTTTTGATATGGCAAAATTCAACCAATTTACTGTCGGGAAGTTCCACAACGATGAATACGGAAATCCGGATATTGAGAATGAGTTCAATTCGCTTTTAGAATATTCGCCTTACCATAATATCAAGGAAGACGTGGATTATCCGACAACGCTGATTATTACGTCTGAAAATGATGACAGAGTACCGCCGTTGCATTCGTATAAATTTGCTGCGAAACTGCAAAACAGAAATGCGCAGAAGAATCCGATTTACTTGAAAACATTGAAGAATTCAGGGCATTATGGAAAGATTGCCAATTACAAAGATCACATTACTGAAGATGCTGAATTTTATAACTTCCTGCTTTACCACTTAAATAACTAAAACAAAAAAGGCGCTTAAAAATAAGCGCCTTTTTAAAATATATTTTTGAAATTTATGATTTCAAAGCTTCAGCTCCACCAACAATCTCAAGGATTTCATTGGTAATTGCGGCCTGACGCGCTTTGTTATAAGTCAATTTCAACTGGTTTCTCAATTCTGTTGCGTTATCAGTCGCTTTGTGCATTGCCGTCATACGCGCTCCGTGTTCTGAAGCGAATGAATCTCTGATGGCTTTGTACAATTGCGTTTTCAAAGAAAGCGGAATCAATTCTTCGATGATTTGTTCTTTTGAAGGTTCAAAAATATAATCAACTTGGTTTTTGCTATCCGTTTTGATTGGAACGATTGGCAAAAATTGCTCAGTGATGATGATTTGCGTTGCAGCATTTTTAAACTGGTTGTAAACCAATTCAATTTTGTCATACTGTCCTTCCACGAAAAGTTGCATCAGTTCTTCAGCGATTGCAGCTACATTATGAAAAGTCAAATCGTCAAAAACAGTGTTATTGTTATTGATTACAGTATTTGATTTTCTGATAATGTCATTTCCTTTTTTTCCAATGGTAACGAAATCAACCTGCTTTCCCGCATAAAGTTCCACGAGGTTTCTTGTCTGCTTTACAACGTTTGTATTAAAAGCACCGCTCAATCCTCTATTTGAAGTAATCGCTACCACAAGGATTTTGTTCGCTGGTCTTTGGTCAGAATATTTGCTACCGTTTTCTCCGTCAAGAGAAGCGCTAACATTTTGCAATAATTCCGTTAGTTTTTCGGCATAAGGGCGCATTGCAGTGATTGCATCTTGTGCTTTCTTCAGCTTTGCAGCAGAAACCATTTTCATCGCTGATGTGATTTGCATCGTTGATGAAACGGAAGTAATTCTATTACGGATTTCCTTTAAATTTGCCATTTTCTTATGGGTTCAGGGTTTTGGGTTTTAGGTTCAGGGCTCAAACTTGAACCCTAAACCTTTAACCTTGTACCTTTATATTAGTTATATTTCGCTGAAACTTCTTTCGCTACGTTTTCGATAACATCAGTAATTTTGTCATCTAATTTACCCGCTTTCAAAGCATCAAGAGTATCTCTGTGTTTTGCGTTCAAGAATTCCAAGAAGTCTTTCTCAAATTCTCTTACTTTGTTTACAGGAACATTTCTTAACAAGTTTTTTGAACCTGCATAAATAATAGCCACCTGATCTTCAACAGTATAAGGATCATTCAAACCTTGTTTCAAGATCTCAACGTTTCTTTTTCCTTTTTCAATTACGTTCAAAGTTACAGCATCCAAGTCAGAACCGAATTTTGCAAACGCTTCCAATTCACGGAATTGTGCTTGATCCAATTTCAAAGTACCTGCTACTTTTTTCATTGATTTAATCTGAGCATTACCTCCAACACGTGATACAGAAATACCTACGTTAATCGCTGGACGAACTCCAGAGTTAAACAAATCTCCATCAAGGAAAATCTGTCCGTCAGTAATCGAAATTACGTTTGTTGGGATATACGCAGAAACGTCACCCGCTTGCGTTTCGATAATTGGCAAAGCTGTTAACGAACCACCACCTTTTACAATTCCTTTGATAGAATCTGGCAAGTCATTCATGTTTTTAGCGATGTCATCATTAGCGATAACTTTACAAGCTCTTTCTAACAATCTAGAGTGAAGGTAGAAAACGTCTCCAGGATAAGCCTCACGGCCCGGTGGTCTTCTCAACAAAAGAGAAACCTCACGGTAAGCTACGGCTTGTTTAGATAAATCATCATAAACAATCAATGCTGGACGACCTGAATCTCTAAAATATTCACCAATTGCAGCACCTGCGAAAGGAGCATAAACTTGCATTGGAGCTGGATCAGAAGCATTTGCAGCAACAATAACTGTGTAAGCCATTGCACCTTTTTCTTCCAAAGTTTTAGCGATTCCTGCTACAGTTGAAGCTTTTTGTCCAATTGCAACATATATACAGAATACAGGCTGACCTGCATCATAAAATTCTTTTTGATTAAGGATAGTATCCAAACAAACTGTTGATTTACCAGTTTGACGGTCACCAATCACAAGCTCTCTTTGTCCACGACCAACTGGAATCATCGCATCAACAGCTTTTACACCTGTTTGCAATGGTTCAGTTACTGGCTGACGGAAGATAACTCCAGGAGCTTTTCTTTCTAATGGCATTTCGTATAAAGTTCCACCAATTGGACCTTTACCGTCGATTGGAAAACCAAGCGTGTTAACTACACGTCCAACCATTTCTTCACCAACTTTAAGAGAAGCGATTCTTTGTGTTCTTTTGGCAGTTGAACCTTCTTTGATACCTGTTGATGGTCCTAAAAGTACCACACCCACGTTATCTTCTTCAAGGTTCAAAACGATAGCTTCAAGACCATTATCGAATTCTACTAACTCTCCATATTGAACATTTGACAACCCGTAAATACGAGCAATACCATCTCCAACATTCAATACTGTTCCAACTTCTTCCAGCGTTGCACCAGATTCAAAACCTGATAATTGCTTTTTTAATATTGCTGAAATTTCAGCAGGTTTAATTTCCGCCATTTTGTTTTATAATTTATACACTTTTCGTGTGGTAAAACTAATTACTAAACTCTCTTTTTAAAACTTGTAATCTGTTAGCGATAGAAGCATTGTATTGCTTATCGCCTATTCTTATAATAAATCCTCCAATGATTGATGGATCTACAATATTTTTGATTGTAATCTTTTTGTTTGAAAACTCTCTGATTTTTTCAGAAACTTTTGCTTCCAAGTCTGCATCTAATGGAATAGCCGTAGTTACCGTAGCAACTTCAAAACCGTTCATTTCATCAGATTGCAAAACATATTGTAAAGCAACTCCTTCTAAAATCTCGAATCTTTTGTTTTCGAACAACAAGTGGAAAAGACCTTTTGTCAATCCATTTGTTGAAGCAAAAACTTCTGTCAAGGCACTTTCTTTAACTGTATTGGAAAGAGTTGGATTTTCAATGAAATCATTCAATTCTTTATTTCCACTAATAGTTGAAGAAATCAAAACCATATCATTATAGACTTCATTGGCAACACCTTGTGAGATGGCCAAGTCTAAAATTGCTTTTGCATAACGAATTGCTGCTCTGGTTCCTGACATGATCTTAGTTTAATTTTACGTCACCTAACATTCTCTCAACCAATTTTGCCTGAGCTTCTTTGTTAGATAATTCTTCTTTCAATAATTTTTCAGCGATTTCAAGAGACAATGATGAAACTTGGTTCTTGATTTCAGCCATAGCTGCATTTTTCTCAGCTTGGATGGCCGCTTTTGCCTGCTCGATCATTCTTGCACCTTCCGCTTGCGCATCATGTTTAGAATCAGCAATCATTTTTTCTCTGATATCACGAGCATCTTTTAATAATGTATCGCGTTCCATTCTTGCTTCTTGAAGGATACGCTCATTATCAGACTGAAGATTTTGCATTTCTTTGCGGGCAGCTTCAGCAGAAGCGATTGCATTTCTGATACCTTCTTCACGGCTCGTAATTGATGTCATGATAGGTTTCCAAGCAAATTTTGCAAGCAAAACTAATAACACTACAAGAATTAAAGCTTGCCAGAAAAATAGACCGAATGAAAAATCGTTTATTAATTTATCCATCTTATATATAAAGTTTTCTCGTTATAATTTTTAATTTAAAAGTAATACCTGCAACCAACCGTTGCAGGCATTATTTTTTTCTTTATTATTTTCCTAAGATCAAAGCAGCGAATGCTAAACCTTCTAATAAAGCCGCGATGATAATCATCGCTGTTTGAATTTTACCAGCAGCTTCTGGCTGACGAGCAATAGCGTCCATTGCTGAACCTCCGATTTTACCTAAACCAAGACCAGCTCCAATTACTACTAAACCAGCACCTACTAAATTTGGAATCTCACCCATAATATATAATATATAAAATTAAACTTCTAAAATTAAACTAAACTATTCAAATGATCGTCATGTCCGTGATCATCGTGGTGATCTTGAACCGCCATTCCGATAAACAAAGACGAAAGCATTGTGAAAATAAAGGCTTGCAAAAAGGCTACTAAAATCTCAATAACCGAGATGAATAATGTCAATCCAAAAGAGATTGGCAAATCTGCATAAATATTTTTTGTTACGAAAATCATTCCAATAAGGCTCATGATTACAACGTGTCCTGCTGTGATGTTTGCAAACAAACGAATCAATAATGCAAATGGTTTTGTAAGCGTACCTAAAATTTCAATTGGCATTAAGATAATTTTCATTGGAACAGGCACTCCTGGCATCCAGAAAATATGCTTCCAATAATCTTTGTTTCCACTGAATTGTGTAATAAGGTAAGTAAACAATGCTAAACATACAGTGATTGCAATATTTCCGGTCACGTTGATTCCAATTGGAGTCATTCCCAAAAGGTTAAGAATCCAGATAAAGAAAAATACGGTAAGAAGGTATCCCATGTATTTTCTGTATTTTTTTTCACCAATATTTGGAATAGCAACTTCGTCTCTGATAAAGATAACCAATGGTTCTAAAACTCTACCAAATCCAACAGGAATCGGTCCTTTTTTATATGATCTAGCCAGAGCAGTAAAGATGATGAAAAGCAATATTGCCGTAAAAAGCATCGACACAACATTTTTTGTAATAGAAAAATCTAAAGGCTTTTCATTTGTTGGATGACCGTGCTCGTCTAAAGAAATTGTTCCTTGAGCATCAGTTTTGTATATTTTTCCGTGAACTTGTTTGTAAAAAGATCCGTCAGCTTCTGCAACAGCTTCTCCGTGGTGGAATTTTGCTGAAGAAAAAACTTTTACTCCGTTATCAAAAAGAATTACAGGCAATGGAAATCCAAAATGAGTTCCTTCTGCTTTATCAGAAAACAAATTAAAATCGTGAGAATCTTGCAAGTGATGCTCAATATACGCATCAACTTCTGTTTTTCTCGGATCTCCAGTAGCAGCAGTTTCAGTGTGTACCGTTCCATGAACAGCATGAGCATCTTTTGCAACCGCATGAGTTTCTTCAGTCTTAACTTGAAGTGTATCAGATTCTGGGTTAGCAAACGCACCAATTGAAATTAGAGCTACAAAAGTCGCTATTATTAATCTAACAGGTTTTTTAGAAATTACCATATCTATTTATTATCTTAAAATTTGCGGTCTTTAAATTTTTTGCAAAGGTAATTTTTTAATTTATATTCTGATAGATTACATCTATTTTTTTGATATAAATTTCAATTTTTTATGCACTTACTGCTTATTATTCAATAAACGTATGGTATAAAACACTTCTATTGTCAAATATAGAATGAATACCCCAAAAAAGTTTATTTTTTCAGGAAAGCCATCAACCGTTTTCTCATTCAAAATCGGCAACAGAAACACATAACTCAACCCAAGTTTTATCGATGTTGCCAATAAAAACGCATAGCCAAGCTGGTCTTTTGCAGTTTCATTCACTTTTGCCAAGACTAAAAGTATGATAACTGAAAGACCTAAAAAGAATAAATAAACAACAGGAATCTGATAATAAAATTTTGTTGAAAGCTCCTTTAAATAAGGAATCTGAAATAGCAGTAAGTGTAAAATAGTAAGAATCACGGTTGCAATTCCTACTTTTAAAATTGCGCTGTACTTATTTGTCATTAGTATTATTTAATTGCTTAACCTGACGTATTACATTATAGATGGCCACAAAAACCCCAAGCATTGTAAATATTTTAATATATAATTCATCCTGGCTATGGTATTTTTCTTCAAGCCAAGATCCCAGATAATAGAAACCATAAATAATGATTCCCATCTGAAAAGGAATTGTTATCAATGCCATCCAGCGGTTAGGCTGTTTTTTCTTCGGATTTTCTCCCATCATTCGGGTTTAAATTTTTAACATTCGCTTTCATCACGCAGCTTGCGCTGAATTCAGCACCTGGTTCCACAGATAATTTTCCGACAATGACTTCGCCGTTGATTTTGGCTTTCGCCTTTACATTTAAAATTTCCAAAACTTCGATTCTTCCGTCAAATTTTCCTTCGATATCGGCATTCTTGCAGACAATATCGCCGATGACTTTTCCGGCCGGACCGATTACAATTTTTCCTTTAGAATGAAAATTCCCTATCAATTCTCCATCCAGTCTAAAATCGGCTTGCGAAATGATATCGCCCTTGATAACCGTTCCTTCAACGATTCTATTGGTTTTCCCTAAAAGATCTGTATATGATTTCGGATTTTTATCAAACATTTCTTATGGTTTTTTAGCCGTCAGATAATCTGGAAGATTCTTCTTAATCTGAACTACTTTATAATTTTCATTCGAAATAATAATCGACGGATCCACAATTTTATAGTCTTTATAATCTTTTAAAATTGCAGCAATATTTCTAGCGCTTTCTTCTGATTTCGGTCCGTGGATGACTAAGAAACTTTCTGTCATCGTGTAAGCATCAATTGAAGTGCTCATTTTCATCGACTGCGATTCTGCAATGTATTTCTTGATTTTATCTTGAAGCGCTTTTGTCTTTTTATCCGCAGGATCATTGCTGATTTTGTACAAGATTTTCCAGCTTGACGGCGTTTCTTTGTCAAAAGCAATCGCTTCTAATTGTGGAATATTTGTAGTCAACAAAGACTCCGCTTCTTTTCCTTCCTTGCTGTTTGGATAATTCAGGGCTACGTAATTCAACGCACCTTTGTATTCTTCTAGGCCTTTTAATTTTCCTTGCGTATTGGCTTTCAGCAATTCGATTTTAGGAATAATATCTTCTCCAGAATACAGGTCAATTAAAACATCTGCTTCGGTTAAAACGGTTTGGTATTGCCCGGCTTCATACTTTTTGAACAGTTTATTGTAAGCCGCTTCTGGCGTATCATTTGCCTTTGCAAGATCTTCCGCAGAACTTCTCAAAATCACTGCATATCTAGAATCAGGATATTCTGCGATAATTCTCGACTTCATTGCCAATGCTTTTTCCTTGTCGGTGATTTCATAAATCTTATAAAGATTGTACATCGCTGGCAAGATCAATCGCTCCTCTGGATTGAATGTCAAAAGCTTTTCTAGGCGTCCGGAAGCCAATTCATATTTCTTGAACTTGTCCTTATATATAAGACCTAATTGGTAGTAGGCAAAATTTCTGTCTTTGGCAATGCTGTCGGTTTCTTTCTGCGTCGCCGGAAGTTGCTTCATATAATAATCCACAGTGTAACGCACGTCGATTTTTTTGACTTCCTCTTCAGTAGTTTGTCCGTCAGTAGTGGCAAGATCTTCTTCTTCTGGCTGATTGCCAAAACCTATTTTAGATTTTGCTTCAGAAAGCCTCCAGTTTCCTCTTGGCGCTCTGTTTCCCCAACGCTTTCTAAACTCGTTTTTACCGAAAGCTACAGTTGACTGGTTGTAAAAATAAAAATTAGAATTTCCAGAAGCGCTGTTAGAAGCCGTTGTAGTTGCAGTATTTGCAGCTGGTTTTTTTGCATTGATATCAACCTGTTGGCTCTGTGCTTCAAATTTAGACTGTGCTCTCGCGCTCATTTCGGTGCCACCATCATTAACATCTGGAGGTCCCGCCATTCCCGCATCTTGGACTTGGCCTTGGTTCAATTCTGCATCTCTTGCCGCTTTTGCTGCTTTCTTTTCATCTTCTAATTTCAACCTTGCGATCAGATCTTCAAAAAAGGCAATCTTTCCGTCTTCAGGCATTGCCACAATTCGCAGGATGCTGTCATTGACCTGCGCAATCTGCTCATATTTGATAACATCGACAAGGTTTTCTCTTTTCTTTTTGATCGCTTTGTGCTCGCGCGTTTTGGCATCCATTTTAACTAGGGTGCTGTCATAATACTGACCTGCAACTGCATATTTGGCATCATTGAAGTTGATTTCGGCCAAATTTCTATAGTTTGAAGCCACCAGATAATTGTCTTGAGAAGTGGCTCTCAAAGATTTATTATAATATTTTTTTGCGTTTTCTTTTAAGCCTTGGTTGTCATAAAAAAGAGCAACCTGATGATTGATCACATCTAAAAACGGCCTGTTTTCACGATCTTTTAAAAGGTCGTTGTATTTTTCCATAAAGGCCAAAGTGTCGCCATTTTTATAGTCAAAATACTGAGCCTGTTTGGCATGCGCCTGAATTACATAACGTCTCGGCGACTTTCTTTTCATGTCAATAACAGTCTGGTATTCAAGATTTGCGCTGTCTTTGTCTTTTTTACTATCGTATAATTGCCCTAATATAAAGTGGTATCTCGCCTTCTCTTCGTTTTCTTTTGTAAATTCTGCAGCCAATTTCAATCTTGAAACGGCACTGTCTTTTTCTTCAACATTCAAGAAAGCCTGTGCCAAAATAGCATTGGCATCTGCAAAAATCTGGTTCTTGAATTTGATTTCTTTTAAAAGCTTGCTCAGGTTTTTAATTGCCAAAACATCATTCTCCATTCTGACGTTGGTTTTTTCGCGCCATACTTTTGCCTCATAAATCTTATCGCTGTTTGGATATTTATATAGGATGTAGTTGAACGCCTCTAAAGCAGGAACAAATCGCTGGTCATAATACCTCGCCTTGCCTAAAAGCAGGTGTGCTTCATCCATCTGGGGATTTTTCTCGCCACCTTCAATATACATAGAATGCTTTTGGATTGCCTTATTCGCCTTCGTTTCAGCGCGGTCAAAATTTGGATTTTTCTTGTCGCCCGGCATCATAGATTCATCGGTGGGCTGCATTCTTTCCACCGGAAGAAGTTCCCAGAAATTGTCAACGTACTGCGTTTTAAGCTCGTCAACACCAGCCTTTAAAGCAATATCTCCGTTATAAAGAATGTTATATTCAGTGCTGACTGCGTGCATGTTTCGACTAATGAATGTGTCTTTTTTAGTAGAACAAGCAATCAGAAGGGCGAAGAATCCGCAGAAAATGGCGTATTTTAGTGTATTGGTTTTCAATGTAAAACGTTTTTATCCTTTAACTTTCAAAAGTCGATTTTAGTATAATGACTGGTAAAAATACGCTTCTTTTTGATATGGCGAAAAAAAACAGTGCTTTTTTGATGATTGTCAATAATTTCGAAGTAAATAAATAATCGCAACTCACAGATTTTTTGATAATCCGGACATTATTATTTTAAATAGGTCAATTAATTTATAGCTATAAACAGATTCGCAACTTTACTAAAATTGTAATTAAAAAGTTGCGAATCTGATGTAGAAATTACTGTCTTATACTGCAAAAAACTGTTCTAGTTCCTGCAATGTTTCTGCCGAAGTCTGAATATCTTTCACCACTTCGCCTTTGTGAAGCGCAACGATTCTATCAGAAACCTCAACCGTGTGTTGCAAATCATGGCTTGAAACCAAAATCGTCACATTTGGGTCTGCAGCCAATTCTTTGATGATTTTTTTCAATCTGAATTGCGTAGTCGGATCAAGATTGGCAAAAGGCTCGTCTAAAATCACCACTTCTGGATTGCCGATCAATGTGGCGATAATCCCTACTTTCTTCTGGTTTCCTTTTGAAAAATCACGAATGTATTTTTTACTGTTAAGTATTTCTCCGTTGAAAAATTCAGTGTGTTTTGCTAATAAAGCGTCAACGTCGGCTTTGTTCTGCCCGCGCAAATCTCCGATAAAATAAAAATATTCTTCTGGCGTAAGATAGCCGATCAAGAAGGTTTCGTCAAGAAATGCTGCCGTCAGCGGTTTCCAGTTTTCGGTTTCGTTTACTTGAAAACCGCTGTTTTTAATATAGCCGGTCGATGGCTGAATCAGGTCTAAAAGCAGGCTGAAGAACGTGGTTTTTCCGGCGCCGTTATTTCCGACAAGGCCAAAACTCTCGCCTCTTTGGATTTCTAGATTATTGATATTTAAGACTTGGGTGCCGTTATATGATTTTGATAGTTCGTTTACTTGTATCATTTTTTTGATTTTTGGATGATTAGATTGTTCGATTTATGCTTTTTGCTTGTAAGCGTTTAGGGTAGAATATTTTTCCGATTTGTAGATTTTCTCAATCAGCGAAAAAACCTTGTTTCTGAAAGCAAAACCCACAATGCCCAATAATGCGATGGTTAGCAGCGCTGCATTTGGGCTTGCTACTTTATAGACGACCACATAAATAATCATTGGCAGAAATAATTTTGGGAGCGTAATCAACATTGTCTTTAAATTGAATGCTTTTTTATCTCCAAAAGCGCCCTTGCTCGAACTCAAGTCAACCGGCGTTTTTGTAAAAGCGCCGCCAAGCAAAACCAGGTGGGAATTTACGCCGATGTTGTAAATGGCGCCCACAACTATGATCAGATAGGTTTCCCAACCAAAATAAAGATAGCCGGAAGCCAAGATTGTGGAAACCGCTGTCGCAATGACAATCAGCCACCATTTTGCATTCAGATATCCTTTATAAGGAATGTTCTGTGTCATCATTAACGGATAATAGGCGCTGTCCCAGCTTGGAACAAATTGCCCGAAGGTGAACAGAAATCCGCCGGAAACAAAGATGCCTGCAAACATTTTCATCATCGGATTATCATAGGATTCGATTCCTCCGGAGAAAAATAAAAGTCCGTAGAAAAGAAAAAGCACGCTCATGAAAATCGTGGTTTTGGAACGCTTGTTTCTCTTGATCAGTCGGATGTCGTTTTTAAGGAAAGTTCCGACGGTGCCAAATTGATCGAGCCAAACATACTGTTCTGTTTTGGCGATGTCGTGTTTTGACGAAAGTCCGGTATCCAAGTGCAGGTTTTTGAAAAAGTAGTTATACGTAATAATATACAGCGCAATTACAATAAAAACCGGAATCAGGAATAAGTAGCTCGTATCAAACAATCCTTGAAAAAAACCGACGGTATAATCGCTGATAACGAAGAATTCATAGTATTGCGAAATTCCCAAAGCAGCGAAAATTACAAGGAAAATTATAAAAAGATACTCTTTATTATTCAGCAGGATATTCAGGAAATTATTGGTATAAAACAGCGACATCATTGCCAAGTGCCAAAAAATCACGTGAAGCGGCTCATAGTTTTCTTTCAGCAGGACGATGGAAAACGGCACGAAGAAAAATGCCGGCACAAAGTTGAAGAAAGACAGCATCGTTTTTCCCAGTGAGAAGTTGACGATTGTCGATTTTTTAATAGGCAATGTGAGCAACGGCCTGATGTTCATCACCGGAATCTTCTGCAGGAACAGGCGAATCAGCAGGTCAAAAATCAGGTAGTAGATTATGTATTTATTGATCTCATAAAGCGGATCGAGATTTTGTTCTTTCACTGCATAAAATAATCCGACTCCAGCAAATAAAAAGAGAATGCCGTAAACGAATGCAACGAATCCCAAGATGATTTTGAGCGCCAGATTGGTTCCGAAAGAGGCTGACCTCACAAAGGATTTCCATTCTAGAAAGAGGAATTTTTTAATCATGGTTGTTTTGGTTTGGTTTATGGATAAGTAGGTAATTTTTAGAAAATGTTACAGCTAGTTTAGCGATTAAAATGCTTTGAGCAGGCTTTTTTTTACAAATAAGAGTACTTTTTTCTAAAAGTCATTATGGTTACAAAGCAGTGAATCAAAAAGGATAAAAACAAAAAAAGCGTGATCCCAACGGTAATGCTGTTGCCATGAAATTCATTGAGAAATCCGTTTGAAAAGAGATTGAAATAATAAATTACGGCTAATAAAATCGTGGCTTTTTCAAGATAAATAAAGCGCTTTTTTAAAATGGCATACGTGTAAATCAGTTGTAAAAAAGCAAAAATAAAGATTCCGTAAAGCAGTCCCAGATGGATATTTCTCAAAATAGAATGGCTTTCTAGAACCGGCTTTCCGAAATAAAAAAGTACAATTATCAAAAAGCCAATTACAAGATTATAAGGTTTGTAAAGCGACTTTGCAAAATTCAAAACGGCAGGAAAAAAGTAATTTTTAGATTTCAAGATTTCCTTTTTATTGTGGACCATAAAATCTTTGAAAGCGTCATAAAAATCCATACTTTCACTTTGCATTTTTTCTTCTACCGCAGAAGCGATGTGGTCGATTAATTCTGCACGAACATCGACGAAGATCACCTCTGATTTTTGCAGATAGTTATCGATGAAGGTGATTTGTTCTTGTGTAATTTTCTGCATACTATTAATTAAATCAGTTTTGTACTTCGTTTAATTTGAACAAAATGTTTTTTGTAAAATTTAAAATTCATGATTGGTGCAATTATCAATGTTGCAATCATAAAAAATATCGGGAAAGATGCGTCGCCAAATCTTTCAAATAGCTTTTCATCATTGCTTAATAAGTGTATTGGTATAAAATACATAAACAAAAAAGCCAGAAATTGCTGCTTGTATAAAAATCCGAAACTCGTTTTATATTTGCTCAGCCTGATTTTCACATAACCGATGAATTGGACTACTAATAGTGCAATTAGCAGACACATAACACCTTGAGTATTGGCTGCCAAATATTTTTTCATGAGCAATAAAATTCCCATTAATATAAAGGAAGCCAGCGTAAGCAAGATCATTTTTTGCCAATACAGTTTCTTTACTTTCTGCATAAATATTTCAGGTATTTCCCATAGATAGCCAAATGTCGCACCGGAAGCGATTTTAAATTTTGGCTCCCATTTTTCTAGAACTACAGCGAATGCGTTTTCAAAACGCTCTTGCCTCTCTTCCATCAATTCTTCTACTTCTGTGGCAATATGGTCTAGGATTTCAAATTTATAGTCGATATAAACCACTCCAGATTTTTCAAGAACGGCATCAATTGTATTTATCTGAGTTTCGTTTAATTTCATGGTTATGCTAATTTTGGATTTACAATGCTTTGCATATTTCTGATAAATTCTTCCAGTTCTGCTAAGCGATTTACCGTTTCGGTTTGGCCGCTTTCAGTTAATTTATAATATTTTCTGACGCGGTTGTCCACCTTTTCCATTTCCACATCGAGCAATCCTTCAGCTTCCAGTTTATGCAAAGCAGGATAAAGCGCACCTTCGGTAATGTTCAATTCCCCTTTGGTAATTTCTTTTACTTTCTGCGTAATTTCATAGCCATACATTCGTCCGTTTTCACCTAATAACTTCATTATTATAGTGTTTAGACTCCCTTTATATAATTGTGAATTTTTCATTAATGCAATTTTGAATGACAAATATACATAAGTTTCTTATACATAAAAATATTAGGTATAATTTTTACTTTAAAAATCAACACAAATCAAAGTATAGGGAAAAACTTATATAAATAATTAAAAAAAACATCGTTAAAATTAATTTATATAAAATATTTTGTTAATTTTATGACTCACCCAAATTTATTTATTATGAAAAGTCTTTACCTACTTTTGCTCCTGCTTGCCGCACCACTGGCACAGGCGAAAAATGATGCAGGCGCGCCGCCATGCACAATCGATTATGTAACTGCTTTTGAAGGTCTTTCTGTCGGATACAGTTCCGCTCAAGGCTTGATCAAGTGGTCATTTGTTCCTTCGGCAACTCTTTATGAAGTTGAAATTAATTCGATCGGCCTTTATGGAAACGCTGATATAATTAATACCTACTATGTGCCGGGTTCGCAAAACACGATGCTTATCGATTTGTTTATTCACAACTGGTTTGGAAACAACAACGGAAAATATCTTTCTTTTAGAGTGAGAGCTTTCTGTGGTTGCGAAGAAGGCGGTTGGGGAGAATTTACAGAAACCCAATGCTTTTTGTTTGGAACAGGAGTTGTTCCTTGTGGTTCTTACAATGGAAGAATTGCCAATACAAATGTACAGACTAAGGTTGGGATTTATCCAAATCCGGTTGACGCAACAATCAATTTGACAGACATCAAGCCAGAAAGAGGAATGCAGTATGAGATTTTAAATTACCAAAGTGAAGTTTTAAAATCAGGTATTTTAAATTCAAAAACTATCGATGTCAATGGCATGAAGGATGGAATCTACTTATTGTCAATTAAAAAAGGAGGCGAGACAATAAGCACAGTCAAATTTTTAAAGAATTAAACTTACCTAAATTTAAAATAAAAAGAGGCTTCTGAAAAGACAGCCTCTTTTTTTATGCAATAAGTTATTGATTGCTTATTTTTGCATAAAATATAAAACATGTCAACATTTTATAAACTCTCGATAAAAGAAGTAAGACGCGAGACCAAAGATGCGGTTTCGGTTCTCTTTAACGTTCCCGAAGCATTACAGCCTAATTATAATTTTATCGCCGGACAATACATCAACTTGAAATTGACTTTAGACGGAAATGAAATTCGTCGCGCTTATTCCATCTGTTCTTCACCAGAAAGTGGCGAACTGAGAATTGCCATCAAAGCAGTTTCAAACGGAGCTTTTTCAACTTTTTCAAACAAAAGCCTGAAAGCCGGAGACGTTATTGAAGTGGGAACTCCAGAAGGAAAATTCACGTTTGAACCAAATCCGGAGAGAACTAAAAATTACTCGGCATTTGTCGCAGGAAGCGGAATCACGCCGGTTATGGCCATCATAAAAACAGTTTTGGAGAAAGAACCACAAAGCACTTTTGTTTTGGTTTATGGAAACAAAACTCCCGAAGACACGATTTTTTATCAAGAATTACACGATTTGCAATTGAAATACACCGGACGTTTGTTCGTGCATTTTGTGTTCAGCCAAGCGCGCGCAGAAAATTCAATATTTGGAAGAATCGAGAAATCTGCCGTGAATTTTGTCTTGAAAAACAAACACGCTTCTCTTGAATTTGATAAGTTTTATTTGTGCGGTCCAGAAGATATGATCAACACGGTAAACGGCGTTTTGAAAGAAAATAACATCAACGAAAAACATATTAAATTCGAATTATTTTCAACTTCTACCAAAGAAAATAAAATCGACCAATCTCTTGAAGGACACACAAAAGTGACCGTGATGGTTGACGATGAAGAGACGACTTTTGATATGTCGCAAAAAATGACGCTTCTTGACGCAGCTTTAAAACAAGGCATTGATGCGCCATATTCTTGCCAAGGCGGCATTTGCAGCAGCTGTATCGCAAGAATCGTTTCAGGAACTGCAGAAATGAAGAAAAACTCAATCTTGACCGACAGAGAAATTGCTGAAGGATTGACGTTGACTTGCCAAGCGCACCCAACTTCTGCAGAAATTTATATTGATTTCGACGACGTTTAGTCAGTAATTAGTTTTCAGTTTTAGCGATTTTAAAAAATTTCTTCGGATGAAAAAACCTCGCGATTTCTTTAAAAACAAACCTTCGCTTTTAGACGAGCCAGAAGTTGAAGCGCTTTTGAACTATTGTGAAAGTCTTGAAGAAGAACTAATTGACTTGAAATTTGAGAAAAATGCCAACAAAGAATTGGTGCTTCTCGACATGATCAAGGAAGTCATGAAAGGCTGCAACGCACTTGAAAAAGAACAAATGGAACACGAACGTTTTGGTTATGAAGCTCCTGATTATCAAGAAACGGTATCAAATTTAAAAAGTTACATTCAAGAAGTTTGCAGGATAAATAAAATTTGGATTTAAAGACTTTATCTTTTATTTAAACGCAAGAGCGCTAAGGTTTCGTAGAGAAAAAGAAGAAAAGCTTTTTCAAAACTTTGCGAAACCTTAGCGCTCTTTGCGTTAAAAAATTCTTTTATTTCTTAGATTTCCAGATAAATCCATCCAAAACATAATGCGTAAACTGTGGCACCGTTAAAAGTGGCACCAGAATAATTTGCCATTGTGCCAAATAGTTAAAGCTTTATTTAAAAAACCGTCCTTTTTGAGGACGGCTTAAAGCATTATATAGAATTCTTTTATTTATATTTATTCCTAAAAAATTTATTTAACAGAAAAACTATATAAATTACAATCGCTATAAAAATTAAGGTCATTAAGATTCTTAGCAATGCAAAAGTTGATAGTAATATAAATAATTTCATGTTTTAATTTTTTTAAAGTCCGGAGAGGTTGTTGAGATTAATTGTCCTCTGATTATTAAAATTCGCTTTAATCTTTAATTAATTTTTCAACTAGCCAAACCTTTTCTACAGGATATAATTGCCCAGACTTTTTTTTATCTTTTATGTAAATATATATATCAAAGAAATCTGAATAATAAAATTCAGATTTCTTCTTCGGTTTTATTTTTTTTGCAATTTTAATATTCAGATCATTGATAGTACAGATATCATCTTTAATTGATATAAAATTTATCTTTTTTTTCGTTTTCTTTTTTGCTATATATTTAAAACTCTGATTATCGACAGTAATTATGTCATGTATAAAAGTATCCTTTGAAGAATCAAAGATAATAACAACTCTTTCTTTATTAATTTGTGAAAAACTTTTTGTAAATCCAATTATAATAAAAAATATTAGATACTTGCTCATGTTAGTTACAATTTGAATTAGAATTTTCAAAGTTATCAATTGTAGTGGTTATGTTATTCCTTTGCGATTGAGATAAATTATTCCATGCAACTGTATCCTCTAAGCCTACCCATGCTAATGCATCATAAGTTTCATCAGATTGTGAATTATTGTCATATTCTCGTAGAGCCTGTTTTATAATACTTCTATAATGTTGCGCCATTGCTTCATGTTGAGCATTAGTTGGAGCTTGACCTGAAGGAATATTCCACTTAAATCTCATATAATAATCATACAAGCCTGGGTAATTATTTTTCAATTGTATTATCTGTTCTTGTGTTAGAGATATACTTGGCGAACCAGCAACAGAAAGGAGTTTTCTATAAATTTCTGCGTGTATTAATTCATGAATAAAAGTCCTTGCAATAGATAACGCTGGTCTATTTAATTTATTTGTATTGAATGTAATAGTGATTAAATAATTTTCAGGAGAACTTGTCTCGGCGTTTGTAGTATCATCTAAACTAGAGCTAGCACTCAATTTAAGATTAGCTACTGAAAAGCTACCATCAAAATTTTTCAGATAATTCTGAAAAGTTCCCGCATTTCCTAACTGGGCATAAACGCTATTCAAACATGGATTATTTTTAAAACTATCATCTTTAATAATTCTATAAGTAAAATCAACTTCCCCTCCTTCCATCAAGGCATCGACCGCAGGATATGCAAAGTCCAAGCTCAGCTGATTATAATGGTTAGCAGCAACAAAGCCATACACTAATTGTCTTTGAACCGAATGCAGATTTAACCATGACCTTTGTGCGCTAGAAAGGTAAAATTCGAAAGTGAATAATGTATTTGTCGCATGTGGAATATAAACCGGCCCCGTAATAATTGGCTTTTTCCCGCCGCCCGTTCCAGGATTTGGCCCGCCCGTTCCAGGATCTTGGTTGCCGTCCAAAGGATTTCCTGGACTTGGATTCCCAGTACCCGGCGCAGTACTACCGCCACCGCCAGTTCCATTTCCCGGAGTGCTTGTGCCTGGGTAAGTGCCAGGCCCAGCGGGCCCTGATGCACCATTGCCTCCTTCATTGCTACAGCCAAATGAAACCACTATCTCTGTGTGGCCGTCACAGTCCTCTCCATTATCATACAAGCCTCCCATATGAAGATCTGCAGAACAATACGAAACCGTCATGGTCCAGCACCCGTCATCACCTCTAGGTATATTGACTCCTCCAAAATCCACGCCGTCTAAAGGTTCAACAGCCATCTTGTTTTCCAAATCCTGTATTTCTACCCCCTCTGCTATTTGATTTTTTTCTGATTCAGTAATATTATATTGCGTCAGTAAAGGAGAAAAACCGCCTTGCCCGTCAGGAACAAGCAACAAATTTTCAAGCCCGGCAAAGGTTTGTTCTTCACGCGAAATGCCGAAAGTAAAGTAGGTTTCACCATCTCTTACAGCCATAAAGATATAATCCGTTAAAATAGTGAAATCATTAAGAGGATCATACACCCCGCCTCGTTGCATCTTGTTTGAAGTCTTCTCATTCTGCTCAAGAAGCTTCTCTGCAGGTTTTGGGAACTGTTTTGAAAAAGTTTCAAAATCAATGTGCCGGTGGACTATCCCACTTTCAACTCTTGTATCACTTACCGTCAGCTCCTCCGTCTGGCATCCAAAGAAGAGCATCGCCCCGCTTAAGAATAAAATGCTTCCAAATCTTTTTAACTGTTTCTTCATAAAATTGATTAATTATTGATTAATAATAAAATACAATGCTATGCTTTAACAAGAGTTATGGTGGCTCGCTCGCGTTATCGCGGCCGTGCAGAAACACATCTGGGAAATGCTTTAACTGCACCTGACAAATATAATAGGTATTCCCGTAAATGTCGTTACTGTTTTCCCGTAATTATTAAAAATTGAAATATTTTTACAAAAATTTTCATCATATACACAAATATTTCACAATAATTTTGTTAATTGCGCCAATTAATAACATATAAACCATTAGAACCCATGGCATCAAATTCCGAAACAGGCAACGCAAAAAACATCGCAAACTTAGATTTGCTGAACACAAACATTATCGAACTCGGCGCCGCCTACAATCCGTCAAACCCAGCCCTTGCGCTCTCCAACCTGCAGCGCATCTACACCCTCTGCAACCGATACCAGTCAGAAGTAAACAACCTGCAGGGCCCTTATTCCCTCGCCGTTGACGCCAGAGAAGCAGTTTTCAAGCCACTGAATAAAGAGCTCACGAAACTCGGCAAAGCTTATAAAAACCACCCAGGGCGTTACCGCCGCGCAGTATGAAGACTTCAAGACCATCGCCAGAAAGCTGAAAGGCGAGCGAAAAGACAAAACAGAAACCGCTCCCAACACAGAAGACGAAAGCACGGCACACTCCGTATCGCAGATGAGCTACGACCAGCGCACAAACAATCTAGAACCTCTCATCTCGCTTTTAGAAAACAACCCAAACTACAATCCAAATGAAGAACAGTATAAAGTAGAAACCTATAAAACAAAAAAAGCAACAATGCTCGCACTGACAAAAGATGTCGCAGAAAAATTTGTACCCTTCAACACCGCAAGAAGCAACAGAAACCAAGTAGTATATACCAATGAAGACAATCTGGTAGCACTTGCCAACAGCGCTAAAGAATATATCAGCACAATCTTAGACAAAAGTTCACTGCAATACAAGGCAATCGCCAGAATAACATTCAAAAAAAGATAACCCAACAAAGCCTAGTCAAATTTCAAAAAAGCCTATGTCCGAAGCCGATAAGCCTCTGGCGCACTCCGATAAAGGTCTGGTAGGTTTCAACAAGGCTCTGTAAAACTTCAACAAGACACTGGCGCACTTCAACAAGACACTGGCGCACTCCGATAAAGGTCTGGCAGGTTTCAACAAAGCACTGGCGCACTTCAACAAGACACTGGCACACTCCGATAAGACACTGGCGCTGTTCAAAAAAGCACTGGCACAAGTCAAAAAACACAATGGAAAGTATAAAAACAAAGAAATCCGTCTCGAATCACCGAAACGGATTTCTTTTATAGCTCAAAATTTTTAAAATCTAAGTGCTGAATACTTTTTTCATAAATTTTTGAGAACTAATTAACAAGTAATTTTGTTTTTTACATACATTTGAGAAAACAACATCAATACTTTAGCCATGGAATTCAAAAAAATATCTTACGCATTACTTTTGTCGGCCGTCATTTTTTCCTGCAAGCAAGCTCCAAATGAAGAAGCAATATCAGAATCAGCAGAAATGTCTTCTGAAGAAGCCAAAACAGTTTCGTCTTCGGCCGCAGTTGTGGATCCAAAGTCTGATCGAAAATTTATCAGAACCGCAGACTTGAGATTTAAGGTAAAAAATGTGGCACAAACCACTTATTCTATTGAAAATACCGTGGCGAAATTTGGCGGTTTCGTGACTTCCACAGAATTGAGAAGCAATGTTGTCAATGTTTCCCAAGTTAAAAAAAGCACCGATTCGATTGTGGAAACAACTCGTTTTGTCGTAGAAAACAACATGGTAATTCGTGTTCCGAATACTTTGCTTGACACGACTTTGAAAACTATTGCAAGGCAAATCGACTATTTAGATTATAGAATCATTAAAGCCGATGATGTTTCTTTAAAGCTTCTATCAAATGATCTTTCGCAAAAAAGAAACCAGCAAAATCAAGCGCGCGTGGAAGATGCGATTAAAAATCGTGGCAAAAAACTAGGCGAAACAGTAGATGCCGAAGACCGTGTTTATGACAGCCAAACACAAGCTGACGAAGCGAAAATTTCAAATCTTTCGATGAAAGATCAAGTAAATTTCAGTACTTTGAGTTTATCTCTTTACCAAAAAGAAGCCTTAAAAAGAGAAACGATTGCCGATTCAGAAAGTGAAGAATTCAGAACAAATATCGGCGTTAGATTAGTTGACGGATTGAAAACAGGCTGGCATATTTTAGAAGAAATCATCGTCTTTATAGTTCATCTTTGGGCATTTATATTAATCGGATTTGTAGGTTGGTTTATTTATAAAAAGTTTAAATCAAGACCTAAAGCTTAATTTTTTACCGCAGATTCGCAAATTAAAAATTTAAAAATTTCTAACGCAAAGAGCGCTAAGGTTTCACAAAGAAAAAGAAAAGCTCTTTCAAAACTTTGTACTCTTTGCGTTTACATTATAACGAATCTTCTATTTTCTTTACAACACTTTCCACAGAAATACTTCGCATCGCGTCTTCATAACCTTCCACTTTTTTATTTCCGTAAACGGATGTCGGAAGCTGTGGAAATTTTTCTCTATCAGAAACCAAAGCCGAATCCATCGGCTGATTAAAAGCTAAAAATCCTGCGTAAGGATGCGTGGCGCCCCAAAGCGTTACAACTTTAACGCCCAACATTGCCGCAATATGCGAATTTCCAGAATCCATTGAAAGCATGACATCAAGGCTGGAAATCAGCTTCAATTCTTCTTCAAATTTTAATTTTCCAGCGATAGTAATGACATTTCCTTTTCCAGAAGCGAATTTGTTTAAGATTTCGATTTCTTTGTTGCCACCACCAAAAAGGAAGATTTTATTGTGTGTATTCTCTGCTAATTTATCAATGACTTCTTGCATCAAATCTTGCGGATAAACCTTGGAATCATATTGTGCAAAAGGTGCAATTCCTATCCAATTTTGAGTCTTTTCTCCCGTAATTTTTACAATCTCAGAAGTAAGATTTGCCTTAGGCGGAAATTCTGGAGTATTTAAATTTATATCAAAACCAAGTTCTTGAAATACTTTTTTATGCCTTTCAAACATAGAAATTACAGGCTTGAAAATTTTGTTTTCGGCTCTGGTCAAAGCTTTCTTTTCGGCTCTTCCTTTGTCAACAAAAGCTGTCTTTTTGCCACTTAAAGCGAAAAGATTTCTTATGATTTTTGAACGTAAGACATTGTGCAAATCAGCAAATGCATCAATTTTCAGCTTTTTTAAATCTTTATACAATCGAAGCAATCCAAAGAAACCTTTGTGTCTTTCTTTTAAATCAATTCCGAAGAAATTTATATTCGGAATTCCGTCAAAAAAAGGCTTAAAAAACGGGCGGGAAACCACGGTGATTTTAACTTCTGGATGTTGCGAAACAAAAGCGCGCAAAACAGGAACCGTCATCGCGACGTCGCCCATTGCGGAAAGACGGAAAACTAATATGTGGTTGATTTTTTTAGACAATTGAAATTGATTTAAAGCATAAAAACCTAACAGATTTGAAAACCTGTTAGGTTTGTTAATTGAATTATCTAAGTGATTATTTTTTGTTTTGGTACAAAATCGGATTCAAATCATCGTCATTGTACATTTTCATCTGCTTATAGACTTTCATGTATTTGTCGCCGTTTTGAATATCTGTCAGCAAATCATCGATTGCGGTTGTCAAATCAGTTCGTTGTTCCAACAAAACATTCAGCTTCACTTGACAGTTGCTGATGTGTTCTTTTGAAGCGTCTTTTCTGGTAGCTTCTTCGTTCATGTGGTAGATTTTCAAAGCCAAAATCGACAATCTGTCAAAAGCCCAAGCCGGACTTTCAGAGTTGATTTTTGCGCCTGGCTTTACTTCCACTTCGCTGTATTTTTTCAAGAAAAAGCTGTCGATAAATTCCACCATGTCCGTTCTTTCCTGATTGGAAGCATCGATTCTTCTTTTCAGAGTCAATGCCGCAACTGGATCAATGTTTGGGTCACGAATAATATCTTCATAATGCCATTGCACCGTGTCAATCCAATTTTTTAGGTACAACAAATGCTCAAAAGTGTCATTTGAATAAGGATTTTCTATCGGTTGGTCAACGCTATCAAACTTGTGATAATCATTAATACTCTGCTCAAAAACGGAATACGCTAATTTTGAAAACATAAATTTTACAATTAAAATACAAATATACTTTTTATACCTTTATCGCAGGAAAAAAGATTTCAGATTTTCAGAACCTTGAACCCAAAACCCATCACCTTAAACCAATAAACATGCAAATTCATTATTTATCCGAAGAAAACAGCATCCTGAATCACTTTTTAGGGCAAATCAGAAATGTCAATGTCCAGAAAGACAGCATGCGTTTTCGCAGAAATATTGAGCGAATTGGCGAAGTGATGTCTTATGAATTGAGCAAAAACCTGCATTACAGAAATATTGAAATCCAAACGCCGCTTGGCATAAAAAAAACTACTGAAATTGAAGACGACTTGGTTTTGTGTTCGATTTTAAGAGCCGGCTTGCCATTGCATTTGGGTTTTCTGAACTATTTTGATGCGGCTGAAAACGGCTTCGTTTCTGCTTACCGCCATCATTATAACAACGACGAGGCCTTTGAAATCAAGGTCGAATACCAAGCCGTTCCAAGCATTGAAAATAAAAATCTGCTTTTGATCGATCCAATGTTGGCGACAGGCCAATCGATGGTTGCGGTTTTTAATAAACTGATGGAAAAAGGAACTCCGAAGGAAGTCCATATTGCAGTGGTAATCGCCGTTCCAGAAGGAATTGCGTACCTTGAAAAAAATCTTCCTGACCATTGCCATATTTGGGTTGCGACTTTAGACGAAAAGCTGAACGAGAAAAATTATATCGTTCCGGGACTTGGCGACGCTGGTGATTTGGCCTACGGCAATAAATTATAATTGCGAGAAAAACGTCAATAAACTGCATCCGAAAATCACATAGACGAACGTTTCTTTCAGCCAATTTACCTGCGTGGATTCGACGTGGTTTGTGGCCATTATGGCTACTGGCGCAAAAGTAAAAATTAAAAGACTGTTGCTTTTTTCGGCAGAAATCAAGAAAACTACGGCTCCGATTATAAAGGAAACGATGATTTTTTTATACGAAGACTGCATGTTCAGCGGCTTGTTTGGCAATGTCAAACTTTGCGTAGCAAAAAAGAAAATCGCCGTGACAACATATAGCGATAGCGCAAAATTTTGATAATTGTTAGTGAAATAATTGAAATTGAAATCAATTGCCGCACTGTCAATCACCGTATTTATTAAGCTTTTGTCAAAAATTAAAGCATACATCAGCGTGATAACTCCTACAGAGAAAAAGGCGATAAACGGCAAAACCCAGTTTCTATAATCTCTAGAAACGTGGAAAAGTATCGAAACGAAAACGATAATTATAAAAAGGATACTCCAAAAGTGGAAAATCGCCGCAACAAAAATCCATAGCGAAGCATCGAATATTTTTTCTTTCGGCGTAAGCATCGACTGCAGTGAAATCAGCCTTCGCATAGCGAGAAGTATGAAAAAATTGGAAATAATCAGGTTTGAATTGGCTAAAGTTGTTGGAAATAATATTAAAAACGAAAAGAAAAACAGAAACAGATAACTGTTGTCTTTGCTCAATCCGTTCTTTTTTGTGACAAAATTTGCGATGAACAATGAACCCGCTAAAACCAGCAACAGTAAGACTTTAGCAATGATTTCTTCTATAGAATTCATCCATTCAGGAAGTTTTTGGAGGTATAAAAAATAGCACACAACCAAAAGCGTGGTAACGGCAATGTAATTTATTGGTCGAGATTTGCTAAAAACGCTTGTTATCATAAGGATATTTTATACTTTTGCAAGTGTAAAGATAATACTTGTCTGGAGAAGCCATTAATTTTCGGGCAAATTAAATATAAAGAAGATATGAAATCATTTTTTGAAGGAATAGAATATTTGTTTGTGAACATCTTATTCGCGCCTCTTGACTTTTTCAGAAGTCTGGAATTAAAAAACTGGTGGGCTGCAAACACGCTGAACTGGATTTTTATGATCATTTGCGCTGTTGCAATCGTTTATTGGATCAAACAGTTGAAATTACACAAAGAAAACAACGACGAGTATCAAGATACGACTGCACATTCTTTCTTGAAGTAATTTCTTGAAAACATAAAAAAAATCCTAGAAACGATTCATTCATTTCTAGGATTTTTTTTATTGCTATAAGTCAAATCCGATGTCTTTTCTGAAATACATATTTTCAAATTGCAGCTTATCGATATTTTTATAAGACTGCTGAATAGCTTCTTTAAAATTTTCTCCGTAAGAAGTTACCGCTAAAACGCGGCCTCCGTTTGAAACCACTTTTCCATTTTCTGTTTTGGTCCCTGCGTGAAAAACTATAGAATCTTGTACATTTTCAATTCCAGAAATCGCTTTTCCTTTTTCATAATCTTCAGGATAACCGCCAGAAACAACCATGATTGTCGTTGCGCTCCTGTCGTCAATTTCCAAAGTTTTTTCATCTAATTTCTGCTCTGCAACCGCTTGAAATAATTCAACCAAATCAGATTTAATTCTAGGAATCACGACTTCAGTTTCAGGATCGCCCATTCTCACGTTGTATTCAATCACGATCGGTTCATTTTTCACATTGATTAATCCGATAAAAACAAAACCTTTGTATTCGATTCCGTCTTTCTGCAACCCTTCGATTGTTGGTTTTACAATTCTGGTTTCGATTTTTTCCAATAAAACAGCATCCGCAAATGGAACCGGTGAAACCGCGCCCATGCCGCCTGTATTTAAGCCCGTATCGCCTTCGCCAATTCTTTTGTAGTCTTTTGCCGTAGGAAGGATTTTGTAATTTTTGCCATCCGTTAAAACGAAACAGCTCAATTCGATTCCGTCTAAAAATTCTTCGATTACGACTTTTGAACTTGCCTGCCCAAATTTTTCATCGACCAGCATATTTTTCAATTCTGTTTTTGCTTCTTCTAAATCTTGGATGATCAAAACGCCTTTTCCTGCTGCCAATCCGTCTGCTTTTAAAACATAGGGCGGTGATAAAGTTTCCAAAAACTGCTGTCCTTTTTCAAGCGTTGCGGCCGTAAAACTTCCATACGCAGCCGTTGGAATATTGTGTTTTACTAGAAATTCTTTAGCAAATTCCTTGCTTCCTTCTAACTGTGCGCCATTTTTTGATGGACCAATTACCGGAATATGTTTCAAAGCTTCGTCATTCTTGAAAAAATCAAAAATTCCGGCTACCAAAGGATCTTCCGGGCCAACGACAACCATTTCTATATTTTCTTGAATTGCCAGATTTTTAACTGCTTCAAAATCCATCGGGCTGATGTTTACATTTTTTGCAATCGATTCAGTTCCAGCATTTCCGGGAGCTACAAAAAGTTTTGAGCATTTGTCGCTTTGCAGCATTTTCCAAGCCAAAGCATGTTCTCTTCCGCCTGATCCAAGTAATAAAATTGTCATTTGTTGTGTAGTTATTGTTGTCTGGCAAAAATAGTTTCTTTTGTCCTGAAATAATAATTTTTTGTGGAATAACTGGGTTTTTGAAATAGCTGATTTTGTTTTTAGAAAGAAATAAATATATTTGTTAAGAATTATTTAACATTTTTTAAAATGAGCGAAATCTGTAAAAATTGTAGCACCGAAATTCAATTAAATTTTTGTGGAAATTGTGGTCAGAAAAAGGCCAAGCGCATTGATCGAAATTATATAAAAGACGAGCTTCAATATACTGTTTTACACATGAATAAGGGTTTCTTTTTCAGTATTAAACAGATTTTGAAAGCGCCAGGTAGAACTGCCAGAGAATTTCTCGAAGGCAATCGTGTCAATCATTACAAGCCTATTTTGCTGGTTTTTGTTATAGCGGGAATCAGTGCTTTTTTGACTAATACTTTTATCCATCCGGTTGAAATAATGCAGAAATATTCAGAAGCGCATCCGATGAAATCTGCTTTTGATTTGAATACGACTAACAAGATAATCTATAATTATCAATCTTTTGTAATGCTGTTTACAATTCCATTTATGGCATTTTTTACTTGGCTGGTTTTTAAAAAATGGGGATATAATTACTATGAAAATGTCATTATAAATGCCTATTCATTAGTGTTTTTACTATTGCTTTCGATTATTTTCGTGCTGCCGATTCAGTATTTTTTCAGAGACAATCCTGAGTTGTTCATGATCATTCCCACGATTGTTTCCTTCCTTCTAATGATTTTGGTATTTCCTTGGTTTTATATCAATTTGTATAATAAAAAAAGCGCCGGTGATGTGATTTTAAGACTACTTTTGCTGGCGGTAGCTTTATTTGCGGCATTTATAATTTTTACGATAGCAGTGAGTATAATCTACGTATTTCTCATGCGTAAATAATTTAAACTAAATATATAAAATGCTCAACCTATTTGATTTTACTCTAAAATTAAATGGCTTTCCAATCGTGAAAGCAAAGCAAGAATTGGAGGAAATTCTGAAGATTCCAGAAGCAGCTTATGAGGAATATATTTTAGGCAAAAGACAAGAAATTGTTGATTTTCATTTAAAAAACAATACTTTTTATCAAGAACTGACTGCAGAAATTGATATAAACAACTGGAACAATCTACCCGTTTTAAGCAAGAAAAATTTTCAGAAACCTTTATCAGAAAGGCTTTCGAAAGGTTTCGATGCTAAAAAAGTTTTTGTAAATAAAACTTCAGGTTCAAGTGGTGATCCTTTTATTTTTGCAAAAGACAAATACTGTCACGCGCTGACTTGGGCTTCAAATATTTATCGTTTTGGATGGTTTGGCATTGACTTTAATTCGTCATTTCAAGCTCGTTTTTACGGAATTCCTTTAGATTTTATTGGCAATAAAAAAGAAAGGCTGAAGGATTTTTTAAGCCATAGATTTCGCTTCACAATTTTTGACCTGTCGGATGAAATTTTAGAAGGATTTTTAAGGCATTTTAAAACCAAAAAATTTGACTATATCAATGGCTATACGAGTTCCATCGTTTTATTTGCAAAATTTCTTCAGCAAAAAAATATGATTTTAAAGGATATTTGCCCGACCTTAAAAGTCTGCATTGTAACTTCTGAAATGCTTTTTGAGGAAGATAAATTGCTGATGGAAAGCCAATTCGGAGTGCCAGTTGTGAATGAATACGGCGCTTCAGAACTCGATTTGATTGCTTTTGAAAATACAAATGGCGAATGGCAAGTTAATGCCGAAACACTTTTTATTGAAATTTTAGACGATAACAACCAACCAGTTCCTTATGGAAAAGAAGGCAAAATTGTCATCACTTCTTTATACAACAAAGCGCATCCTTTTATTCGGTATGAAATTGGCGATATTGGAATTTTAGACGAAAAAAGCACTTTCAAAAAACCGATCTTAAAGAAATTAATCGGTCGTACAAATGATATTGCAGTCCTTCCTAGTGGCAAAAAATCGCCTGGACTTACTTTTTATTACGTCACAAAAAGCATTATCGAAGACGACGGAAACGTGAAGGAATTCATTGTAAAGCAGACAAAATTAGACAGTTTCGAAATTGATTACGTCAGTGAGAATGAGCTTTCAAAACATCAAATTGCCCAAATTGAAGAAGCGATTGCTAAATATTTAGAACCTAATCTTCAGTTTATTTTTAACCGTAAAGTTTCTTTAGAACGAACAAATAGAGGAAAATTAAAGCAGTTTAAGTCGATGCTTTCTTGACATATTTTGGCTTGCTGAAAAAATGCGTGAATAGAAATCCGATCATTAAAAATCCTGCAACGACTGCATTGTTTTTATGAAATATTCTGTAAACTCTGTAATTGTGCTTCACCAGCGACCATTTTGAAGCTGAAATTGAGTCTTGGCGAACTCTGTAATATGCCAAGCTTTCAGGAATTGGTTTTGCTGTTTTAAGCTGTTTTAAAATTGTAAGCCAAACCATCCAGTCTTGTCTTTTTCTTAAGGAAGAAATTTCAATTTTGCCTAGCTTTTGAGCGTCATAAATTCCGGTAAGGTTTCCCACCAAATTACTCCAAAATAACTGATTGTAGGTCAGTTTTAAAGGTGCTTCGATGATTTTATGCAGCGAATCTCCGTTCTCGTCGATCCATTCATAAAAAGAAAATGTAAAAGCTTGGTCTTCTGAAAGCAAAAAACTGACCTGTTTTTCAAGTTTCTCAGGTTTCCACAAATCATCTGCATCTAAAAAAGCTATAAATCGGCCATTTGCTTCGTTTATAGCTCTATTTCTTGCGATTCCTGCACCAGAATTTTCTGCAAGCTTTATAAGCCTGATTCTGTTTTCTGACTTTATAATTTCCTCGACAATTGCTCTAGTTTGATCATTGGAACAATCATCGACAATGATCATTTCCCAATTCTGATAGGTTTGATTTCTGACCGAATCAATTGTTGCTGCAATAAATTTCTCTGAATTATAAGAAGGTGTAATTATGGAAACCAAGTGATTTTCCATCTTTAATATGCTTTTTCTTCACCTTTTATGGCATTGTAAACTGTTAAGAAAATAATCTTTATGTCTAAAAGCAATGACCAATTTTCAAGGTAGAAAATGTCAAATTTTACCCGATAAATAATGTCTTTGTCTGTTTCAACTTCTCCTCTGAAACCTTTTGTCTGGGCTAATCCTGTGATTCCTGGCTTGATAAAATGACGCACCATGAATTTGTCAATTCTTCGGGCGTACATTTCTGTATGGCTGACCATGTGTGGTCTTGGACCCACAACTGACATATCGCCTAAAAGTACATTAAAAAACTGCGGGAGTTCATCAATGCTGGTTTTTCTGATGAATTTACCCACTTTTGTAATTCGTGGATCATTCTTTGAAACTTGGTACAAATCGGCAATCTCGTTCAATTCCATCGAACGGAATTTATAGCAGTAAAATTCTTTGTAGTTGAGTCCGTTTCTTCTTTGTTTGAAGAAAACGCTTCCTTTTGATTCTAATTTGATAAGAATCGCTAAAATTGGAATCAACCATGAAAGCAATCCAATAATTACTAATAAAGAAAATATAATATCGAAAGACCTCTTTATAATTTTGTTTGAAATCTGGTCTAGCGGTATATTTCTCAGGGATATAATCGGAATATAATCGTAATAGTCAAAAACCAAGTTTCTAGCCAGGATTTCTTTATTGTCAGGCAAGAATTTTAATATTTTCAGATTGTTATCTGTGAAGTCAATAAACTTGTTTACATCAGTATTTGCAAGGTCTGACAATGAACAATAAACTTCGTCAATCTTGTTTTCCATGACAAAATTGAAGCATTCTTCGATACGCTCTTTTTTGTTTTGCGACACATTGAAAACTTTTTCAAGCTTATATCCATAATCTGGGTTTTCATTGAAAAAACTTTCCAGCTGTTCCACGCTCTTGCTGTGCCCGACGATGACAACTCTTCTAAAGTTACCGCCAAAAACAACCCTGAAACGGCGCAGTGCGTAATAAACGAAAAATTTGGCCAGCGCAATTAAAATAATTGACAGCGTTACAAACTGAATCATTTTTGACGGCTCAGAAAACTTCAGGTAGAAACCTATGAAGGCAAAATTCACGATTAAAAACAGAAAATACTGTTTTAGCGTGTTGCCTAAAATCTCGATGACTTTTGTGTATCTGTACACCTCGTAAAAGCCAATATTCCAAGAAATTATTATCCAAGAAATTGAAACAAAGATGTGATATCCAATTTGATTTAAGCTTTCAGGTAATAGAAAATACGCCAGGATATTGATAATAATCAAATCCAGGATATAAGAAAATGGCCGAATGTAGCCCGAATATCTGCCTGTTCGTCTGCGCATTAAAAAATGTATTTCGAAAAATCTTTATGTTCTTCCTTTAATAATTCTTCAGTTGATAAAGATTTGAAATAGTCATAAGTGATCTTCATTCCTTCGGCTCTAGAAACTTTGGCTTCCCAGCCTAAAAGTTCTTTGGCCTTTGTAGTGTCAGGCTGACGCTGTAACGGATCATTTACTGGCAATGGATGGTAAACTACTTTTTGGTTAGTTCCTGTTAATTTTATAATTTCTTCTGCAAAATCTTTGATCGTAATTTCATCAGGATTTCCGATGTTTACCGGAAGCGAATAATCAGAATGTAACAGTCTGAAAATGCCTTCGACTTGGTCGTCAACATAACAGAAAGAGCGCGTTTGCATTCCGTCGCCAAAGATTGTCAAGTCTTCGCCACGCAACGCCTGTCCGATAAAAGCTGGGATTACGCGTCCGTCGTTGAGTCGCATTCTTGGGCCATACGTATTAAAAATTCGCACGATTCTGGTTTCAACACCGTGAAAGGTATTGTAAGCCATCGTAATTGATTCTTGAAAGCGTTTTGCTTCATCATAAACGCCTCTCGGCCCGATGGTGTTTACGTTTCCATAATATTCTTCAGTCTGCGGATGAACCAGCGGATCTCCATAAACTTCTGATGTAGAAGCGATTAGGATTCTTGATTTTTTTACCCTTGCAAGGCCAAGCAGGTTGTGCGTTCCTAAAGATCCTACTTTTAAAGTCTGAATCGGAATTTTCAGGTAGTCAATTGGGCTTGCTGGCGATGCAAAATGCAGTATATAATCTAATTTCCCAGGAATGTGGACAAATTTTGTAATATCGTGATGGTAAAATTCAAAATTCTCAAGCTTAAAAAGGTGCTCGATATTCTTCAAATCTCCAGTAATAAGATTATCCATGCCGATGACGTGATAACCTTCTTTGATGAAACGATCGCACAAGTGAGAACCTAAAAAGCCTGCTGCTCCCGTTATCAATATTCTTTTCATATGGCTAAGTATTTGTATTGTGGGCTTTAACTAAATTTTTTGAATTAAAAAGGCAATATAAAACCGTGAAAAACACGACGCCACGTTGTCTCCATAAAAATGATTCGGTCAAAAATAAACTTATCATTAGAATTGCGAAAGCAAAATGGACAAAATCTTTTGATTTTATTGCATTTCTGAAATTAATTAACAGCATTGCTACCAATATCAAAAATCCGAATACGCCAAGTTCGGCAAAATTCTGTACATATTGGTTGTGGAAATTTTTTGACTGGTATCCTTCAAATTCATTATTTTCGTCGCCCATATAAACATTATAATGAACTGCTTTTTCTTTGATTTTTGGATAGGATGCATTTAGACCGAAACCTGTAAAAAATACCTTTTCTTCTGTAACTAATTCTTTAAAAATTCTGAATTGGTAAACTCTAAATGCGGTTCCTGGAAAGAAATCATTTTTTTGGAATTTTTCATTTTTCCAAGCCTGCTTTATGCTTACATTATAAACTTTGGCATCGCCTTTACTAATTACGTCATTTACCGTACTATCTGACATGTTTGACTCATATTCTATCATGAATCGTTCTCTGATTTTGCCTAAAAAGGCAACAGAAAACAAAAGTGCAATAAAGACAGCCAGATTTCTGAGACGCATTCTTTTTGAAATTTTCACATAAAAAATAGAGTAAATTACAAGAAGGATTGCAAAAACTACTATAATATTTTTTGAAGAAAGTAAAAATATTATTACCAAAATTGCCAGCAGAGCTACATAATCAATCCAAATTTTATTAGCTTTTCTTAAAAAATAGAAAAATGCAATTGAAACATAAACTGAAACATGAATTGCATTTACATCTTTTGTCACCAGTTCATGATAGAAGAAAACGTCAGCATTATTGGAAGCAGCGAATCTTATTATAGCTTTTAAGTAATAAAATAGCACAAATGCGAATATTCCATAACTGTATATTTTGACTATTTTCTGTTTCTGCTCTTCCGTAAAATTTTTAAACAGCAGAAAAGCCAATGGAATAATAAAAAGCGAAACCTCTTTTGATAGCGCCTTGAGTGTACTTTCCTTATCGATGGACCAAATAAGCGAAAGTGCCATCAAAATATAAAGCACAATGGGATAAATAAGTTTTTTTTGAATAGAAAAATGCTCCTTATTAAAAGAAATAATGATTGATAAAAATAAAACTCCTATTGCAATGCTATTAGCGATGTAAGCCAATGGTATGGTAAGCAACACTAAAATTATTGGAACAAAGGCAGGATTGCTGCTATTTTCTTTTTTCAGATCTTGAAAAACATTCTTCAAAGAGTCGTAAATATTCGCCATTTATTTTATCCCAATTAAATTCTCTGCTGATTGCTTTTAGGTTATTGTGAATTAAATGCAAGTTATCAATTTTTTTAATTCGAAGTATTAAATCTTTGACTTCTTCTGCATTTGAGAAATAAAAGGCGTTTTCTTTTAGTATCCCTTTGTTAAATTCGTTGCTGTGGGCCAAAATCATTGCTTGTGAAGCCATTGCTTCCAAAAGCGAAGGATTTGTGCCTCCAACTGTGTGACCGTGGAAATAGAGATTTGAAAAACAGCGTAAGTTGTTTAAATGCTCAAGATTATACAGCGCTCCAAAGAATTTGATATTTGTATAATTCTTAAATTTTTCTTTTAAATATTCGCCAAATTTCTTTTTGTGGTCGCCAATGACCAGTAGCGTAGTTTTGTCATTGCTCATTGCAACACCGTCAAGAATTGTCTCAATGCTATTTTCGGGCTCTAACCTGGCTAGAATTAAATTGAATTTATATTTTTCTAAATCATAAATTTTTAAAACATCTTCGTTTGGATTTTCAAAAACCGTTGCGCCATACGCGATGTAAGATGATTTTTTATTATACTTTTCTTTAAGGTAATTTTGAATTCCAATAGAATCTGAAATCAAAAAATCACTGCTTTTAACGGCTAATTTTTCAGCATACATCAGCATTCGCTGCGTTTTTGCAGAATATTTTGTTCGCTTCCACTCCATTCCGTCCATATTTGTGATGATAATGGATTTCTTTGGAAGCAGAAAATACCAAACAGAATTGCTTGTGTAGCCCAACTGCAGGATGATATCAAAATTTCTCCTTCTTGAATCTTTTATGCAATTTAGGTCATAGATAAACTGTCCGAACGTTCCAATTTTGTGCTCTGGGTCGTTCTGATGCAATATATTTACACCCTTGAATGTTTTTTCTTGATAAGGGTGATTATGAGAATTATAGACATAAACGTCATGTCCCTGTTCGGCAAGATAAACAGAAAAAAATTCTGCAAACTGCTCAAATCCTCCATAATGGTTTGGTACACCTCGGGTTCCGAGAATGGCTATCTTCATTAATGCAATTTCTTTTTTTTAGCGTGTAAAAATAACGATTTTTAACTTACTTTTATGAAATTATTCTGAACATTTGAAATTCATAAGATATCAATTATTACAAACTATGAAATTTAACATGCTAAATTTACAAAGTGATGGAGTATGCTTGCATAATTTTAGTTACTTTGCGCAAGTGATTATTTAGAATAATTATTATTAATTTTGTAAAATACAAAAATCGGAAATCATGATTAATTTCGAATATTTAGAAAGCAACCTCGATACACTAAGAATTCAATATTTAGCAGCTGCTCCATTCCCTCATCTTATAGTAGATGATTTTTGTGAAACAGCTAAATTAGAAAAGGCTTATGAGAGTATTCCTGAGCTAAATAATAAAAGCAGGGATTATGCTTTTGCTAATAATAAATTTGAAAAATCAAATTACCGTGAGCTGTCGCCTGAATTACTCGAGCTTTATAATGACCTTGCATCAGAGCGTTTCAATAAAATATTATGCTATATCACTGCAAAGAAAATTTTTGTTGACCCAAAAAATCATGGTGGTGGCTTGCATCAAGGAAAAAAGAATAGCTTTCTTGACATGCATTTAGATTTTAATTATCATCCGATAAATAAAAATTGGTATAGAGAATTAAACCTCTTACTTTACTTAAACAAAGATTGGAAACCTGAATACAAGGGAGGATTGAGAATAAAAGACTTACGAACAAATGATGAAGCAGAACTTGACGTTCCGTTCAATCGCCTAATTATACAGCAATGTGCGCCTTATACACTTCATGGATATGACATGACTAGTTTTCCTGAAGGAAGATTTAGAACGTCAATTGCAACATATGCTTATCAAATTCACGAGCACATGATTGAAACACCAAGAACTACAGACTGGTTTCCAAACAAAGATGCTTCCTTCATGAAAAAGCAATTGGCGAAAAATTATAATTTTTTAGTAAAAACAAAAAATAAATTTTTCGGTAGCGGTACAGCTAAAAATCAATAATTTAGGCAAGCTTAATGAAAAATGTTTTGATTGTAAATCAATCTGCAGAATTATATGGGGCAGATAAGGCAATTTTGGAGTTAATCGAAAATTATCCTTCTGGCTATAATCCAATTGTCGTATTACACGAAGAAGGTCCATTAAAAGACATTCTTGAGAGAAAAGGCATCGAGGTAATCAAATGTTCTGTTATTAAAGTAAAAAGAGGTATTTTAAAGCCTGGTTTTTTCTTAGGTCTTCCATTTGAGGTTTTAAAATCTTTTAAAATAATTAGGAGACAGCTCAACGGCAGAAAGATTGATCTGATTCATTCTAACGCAACGTCAGTTTTTATCGGTGCTTTTTATGCGTCAGTTTTCAGGATTAAACACCTTTGGCATGTTCATGAGATTATTGAAAAGCCAAAAAGAATAGCCAATGCCTATCCTCGCATCATTAATTTTTTTTCCTCAATAGTTGTGTTCAATTCCCATGCTACAGAAAAGCATTTTATCGACAAATATCCTAAAATAGGGAAGAAATCTTTGGTAATTTATAATGGGATCGAAAGAAAATCTTCAGAAATTTCCATTGACCATAGAAACAAAATTAGGTCAGAAGTCTTTAAAGCTCAAGATAGTGACCTTGTGATAAGTCTGATAGGCCGAATAAGCGCAATTAAAGGACAAAGCCTTTTATTAGATTCTTTTGCAGAATGCGTAAAGAAAAACAGAAATATTCATTTGGTATTCATAGGATCTTATGTTCAAGGCAAAAGCGAATACTATTACGAGTTAGTTACAAATATAGAAAAATACAGACTGAAAGACAAAGTCACCATTTTGGATTTCAAGGAAGACATTTGGCCATTCTATGACGCAACAGATATTATCGTTGTTCCGTCTACTGAACCAGAATCATTTGGACTTGTCGCTACCGAAGGAATGCTTTCTAAAAAACCTGTAATTGTATCAGAAATTGGAGCTTTGAAAGAAATTGTAATAAATAACCAAAGTGGTCTTTATTTCAAAGCAAATGACAAGCAAGAGCTTAGTGAAAAAATAAATCTTTTTATTGAAAATAAAGATTTGAGAACCACTCTCTCAAATAACGGATATGAAAGGGTGATTAAAAATTTCAACACTCACACTTTTGTTTTGAAGTTTAAGCAAGCTTATGATTCTTTGGCTATCAGTAATCTATAAGACTTAATGAGATTTTCTCTATACGCATACAGAGCTCCGATTAAAATAGATTTATTGTCAACTTTGAAATATATACCCATAAAAACCCAGTTAGATAGCACTAAGAAAAAAGCTGTTCCTACCAATATATAATGGATATTGGTAATATCTTGATTACGTATTTTAGGCTTCTGTTTGATCAATGTTACTATAAATATAATCAACAGCATGACTCCAAAGGCGCCTGACTTCAAAAATATTGTCATATAAGAATTATGCAAGATGGGAACTTTCGAGATAAACTCGCCGTCATTTGTAAATACCTGTCTTCCAAGTTTTATTGTGGAGCCACATCCTTTTCCAAATAAAATTGTTAAAAAACCATCATTTGTTACCTGCTTAACGGTCAAGATATTTTCAAAAGATCTATAATTATCGTTAAAGTCTTTCCAATCTTCTTTATTAATTTTGGTTTTAAATGGTTCGATGGGAGCAATTTTAATTTTATATAAAAAAGCTTCGAAACCCTTGCTGTTTCTATTTGGATTACTGATGTAAATTGCCGAGTACGACAAGAGAACGACTACAGAAATAGAGGTGAGCACAAGTAACGATTTTTTAGTTAACTTGAGGTATCCTGCCAAGGCAACATAAAGTATAAAAAACTGAATTATATTTATTCGGGCAAAGTAAAGCAAACTTGAAGTCGCAAGTACTGCTAACAGGATAAGTCTATTTTTTTGAGAAAAGTTGATATGCAGTTTCCTATAAAAAATAAGAAGCACGAGCGAATAAATTTCAAAGTCATTAAAGTAACCGCCAATATGCCTAAGCTCATGGATGTTGTATATTTTTAAAAATAAGACTCCGTAAAAAAGTTTTGAGAAATGTATTATTGCCAGCACTACTCCAGCATATATAAACGCTTTCAGAACGTCAAAATCTTTCTTTTTAACGATTTGGTATCCTAAAAACAACCCTATTAACGGTTTAGAAAGATAGGTAATATCTCGTATCGTTTCATAAAGAGGATTTGAGTTAAAAAACGAAGATATAATTCCAATTACTAAAATTAGTATCGCCGAAAGACAAAGGCTTAAAAACTGGGCCGAATACTTGAAGCTGAAGCTCACAAGAAATACCATCACCCATGAAATGAATGTCAATTCAAAATTATTTAATGTGGATACAACAATTGCAAAGCACAATAAATAAGTATATAATGAGTTTTTCTGACTAGTTTGTTCCATTAAAATTTTTCTTTTTTACTAATAACAAGTATATTATAAGCGTCAACATCTCGATAACTATAAGAGAAACTATAATTCCTTGCAGACCAAATGCTAAAAAAAGGGATGTTGATAAAATGCTTCCTGTGACAAACATAAATAAAATCACTTTAAAATACGTAGCTTTCGATTTTAAAATGAACACTAGCTGTTCTAGGCTGGCATTTACAGAATATAGAAGCGGAATTAACAAGGCGAATTGCAACAATTTTGACAACTTCCCAGACAGCGCGCTCTCAATATTAAAGTAGTGTATGATTTCAATTGAAAACGTATAAATGCCGCAAAGTATTAAAGTAACAAATAAAATGTTAAGTAGATTTATTTTTTTCCAATAAGCCATTCCTTCTTGTCTGCTTTCGCTAAAATCATAACATAACTTTGGGTAAAAAAATCGAAAGAAAACTTGCATATAAGTCCGTATAGGCGTTATAATCTGCTCAATGATGCGATACATCCCCACAACTGAAAAGCCTCCTAAAACACTTAAAATTACAATTGGCGAATAATTCTTTAAGGCCAATAAAACTTGAGAAGTAAAGAATTGGAAGTCGTCCTTTAAATATTTCCTAATTTGTAAACCTGTTACTTTCTGAAGTGGAGTTTTCTCGATATAAGTGCAATAACAAAGTCCGGCAAGCGAAGACAGAATAAGGCTTATGCCCCAAAAGAGATTTACCAGGATAAAATCAGGTGCGACTTTTACAAATAAAAAAACAAGGGAGACATATAAAAGCTTATTCAAGATATTCAAAAATGAGATGGTCTTGAATTTGTTTATACCCTGTAAGAACCATATCGGATTTAAATACTGTCCTGCAAAAATAAAAAGCGTTAAAAGATATAGTTTCCTGTCCGCGTCTTCCATTGGAACTATAAAAATCAATAGCGTCAACGTTAGCAACAGTCCTAACAATAGCGGCAACCTACCGAAATAGGCGATGGAAAATATCTTGGATAACTTTGTCTTATCGTTTCTGTTAATTGAAACTTCTTTTACTAGAATTATATCTGCCCCATAATCTATGATTACGTTGAGCAAAAAGGCAATTGTCAGTGCAAAGGTAATTTTTCCAAAATTTTCATAACCGCAAACGCCAATAAGATATGGTGTCACAATGAGCGGTGCGACAAGATTGACTGCTTGGCTAAAACCATAGAACGGCAGGGAAAAATTTATTGATTTGAACAAAATCGTTAGGCGTTAAATTTAGGTATAAAAAAAGGTATACTAAATATACCTTTTTTTACATAATTATTAAAATGTCTATTGCACTAATTTCTGTACTTGATCAAATAGCGCCTTCTCTGAGGTCGTGATTGGATCATATGTGCCTTCTTTTGTCAAGATTGGTGTTACGGTCGATGTTGCCACATCTTTCTTCATTGTCGACTCATTGATAAGTAAATAACTGAAGAATTCTGATCCTTTTGCTTCAAACTTTCGTCCGTAAGCTTCAATTTTAAAATCATTTACCTTAATTGGCTGTTGCTCCTTATTTGTTCCAAAATCTAATCTGATATAATACGGAATTGCATCAGCAGGAAGAATAAATACAATATCTTGAGGTTGCTCGCTACCTTTTAACTCAACAAAAAGTGAATTAGCTTCTTCAAAATTGCCAGATTCTGCCTCGCGATAATAAAGCTGAAAACTGTCGTCTTTTAAAACCGTTGCATTTAAAGTGACTCTAAATAAATTTTCATCTACTTTGTTTTCGATAGTAGCTTCCTCAGCAGGCTTTTCCGTTTTAGGATCATCTTTGCAAGAGCTTAGACAAACAAATACCGCAGATGCCAAAAATAATTTAATTGTTTTCATTTAGTTTAAAATTTGCAACAAAACTATGTCATTTTTTTTAAAAAAAAAATCATTAACGCAAAAAATGTTAATTCATGGAATTCAAAAAAACATTTACATATCAATTGACTTTCCTGTTCTAATAAGAGCGTATTTATTTAATGTAGTATTTTTAAAAATAATCCCGATTTCATATTTGCCCTTCGAAATTTTTTCTAATTCAACATTTGTATTAAATCCAGAATTATCCAAATTTAAATCATGATTTACTGTTTCTGTTATGTCGGGTCTAATTATCATATCTGTATCCAGCTCAAGTATTTCATTTCCTTTTAGCAACACCGTAATTATTTCAGTATTTGTTGCATCAATATTTTCTAAGTAACCCCATCCATTAATAACTAAATCGTCTTTACTCTGGTCAACTTTCTCAATCCAGTATTTTACTTTACAATTATTTTCATATACTTTTTTTATGTCTAGTGATGAACCTGTTTTTACTTTATAATGTTTTGCCCATGCATCGAAAAAATTATAATTATCAATATAAAAGTTGTCTTTTAAGAACTCCATCTCCCTTCCATTGACTTTAAAAGGATTTCCGTGAGCGTTTACATACCAAAAGGATTCGATTTTTGAACTGTCTTTTATCATTTCGCTGATATGGTCATGCAATTCTTTTTCAACAATTGACGTATTGTGATTACTGTCATTCATGAAAAACGTGAAGTAGCTGCCTAGCGAACTATAAACGGTATGGTTTTCTGGATTATTATTTATTACAGCTTCAGCAGCCTCCCTGAACTGGGTTTTAGTTACGATCTCGTAATATTTTTTGCTGTAAACTAAATTTATAACTGAAGTTAGACAGAAAGCTATCAAAATTGACAATTTCAAACTTTTGATTTTAATGTAATCAATGCCAATGGACATAATTAAGATAATGGCAGGCAAAATATTTATAAAATACCTACTTACTATTATTGGCAGAAATTTCAAAGACAAAAACAATGGAATAGATACAGAAACTATAATCCATGTAAATAGAACAAGTGAAATAAACTTAACATTTTCATTTAAATCAAAAAACTTATTTTCCTTTGACTGTCTGCCGTTTTTAAAAAGCTTAATAAAAAACATTACAATAAAAAATATCGTAGTATAGGTCAAAATATCTGAAAATCCGAAAAACTCTTTGTAGATGTTTTTAAATAGCTCAACCGATGGCTTTGGTATCCAAGTAGACTCTCTTTTAGTATTTTGAAATAGAATTAGTAAGGCTGGGATATAAATAACGATTGTTAAAATTCCTGAAGATAAAGTGTAGATTATAAATTTTTTACGTTCAATATAAAAAGGCTTGACAATAAAATAAAGCAAGATTATATACTGAGAGATTAGCGTAAACAATCCAAAAAAGTGAGTATAAATCATCAGTGACGAAAAAACAACATAAAGGGCGAAACTTTTGTTAGACGGCTGCTTTATAAATTTTACTAAAAAGTAAAATGCAAAAATTGTTGTTGTGAAAAGCATGGAATACATTCTTGCTTCTTGCGAATAATAAATATGAAAATAATTGAAAACTGTTAATGTAAGAGCTATCAGTCCTACACGCTTATTTGCCATTTCTTTTCCTAAGAGATAGATGCCAAAAAGGCCGACAACACCAAATATGGCGGAAAAAGTCTTCATGACGAAAGTACTATATCCAAAAAATTTGAAAAAGAAATGAAGCGAGAAGTAATAGAGAGGCGGATGTGGATCATATGCCCTCAAGTGACTATAAATACCTGACAATGAATTAGTCGGATTGCTTTGATTCAAAGAAAAAATTTCATCAATCCAAACACTCTGATAGTCAATTTTATAAAATCTAAGGAAAACGCCAATAAAAATGGCAATAGCTATTACTACATAATATCTTTTAAAATCTAATTTCAATTTTTCAGTATTTTCTCATTAATAAATTTAATTCGCGTAAAATCTTAAATCCTGTTTTCCAGCTCAATTTTGAACCTTCAACGTCTCTCCATTGTTTTAAAGGAAATTCTTTACCAAAATTTAACAATCCTTTTTTTCGCAATCTTATAAAAACCTCAACATCAAAAAGCCAAGAGGTAAAAAAGCCGCTGCTGAATGCAATTGAAGCGGTTTGTGTGGAAAAAATTTTAGCGCCACACTGCGTGTCGTAAACGCCGAGCCCAAACCTTGTGTTAATAATTGTTACAATTATTCTTCCTATGATATGTCGGTAGCGCTTTCGTTCAATCTTGGAATTTAAAAGAAGTACTCTTGAGCCAAAAATGAATGATGCTTCACTATTATCAAGCTCCTCAATCATTCTGATGATTTCTGAAGATGGTGTTGAAAAATCAGCGTCAAAATACCCTATAAAATCAAATTCATTCTTTGTCAGAAGCTGATTTACAGATTTGTAGATTGTATTTGCTTTGCCCTCATTTTCAGAATAATTTATCACACAAACTCTTTGAGAATGTTGTGAAGCAAATTTCTCTATCAATGCCAATGTTTGGTCCTTACTTCCATCATTTGCTAAAAAGATGGTTGCAGAAGTATTTTGAATCAGTTCTAATAAAGACGATTCTTTTAAACGCTTTTCCTCATTATAACAAGGAATAATGATCGCTATTTTTTGCATAGACAATAACAAGATAGTCCTGGAACATGAAGTCCAAGTTTTTTCAATAATAAGCTGGTCATGAAATCTGCTTTTAAAAGCGTATTGATAAAGAAAGTCTTTGCATTTCCGCCCTCCCAGTTGTCAATAGAGGCCTCTTTGTCTTTTTTAAGAAATTTATCAAGTTTTCTGAAAAGCAATAAGGTGGTAAAATAATACCCCTTATCAACAATTTTAAAGTTATTACTCGTCAAAAGATTTTTTAACTGGTCTAAAGTGTACCTTCTGTAATGTCCAAGTAGTACGTCATGACTTGAAAAAACTGACTGAAATGCAGGAACGGCAAAGAAATAAGTGTTGTTCTCTTTAGCCTGCAGATTATCCAATATTATTCTTTCATTCTCCACATGTTCTAAAACATCCATGCACAAAAACAAAGTAGCTTCATCAGAAGGATATTTTTCTAAATATTCTTGAAGATTTTGGACATAAATTACTTCACTATTATTATTGTTTTCTTTTAGTTGCGCAATTACTTCCGGTGTATATGCAATGTCAATGGCAAAATATCGTTTTGCCATCTTTTTTTCAACCAATGTGTGGATTACATAGGCGTCGCCACTTCCAATATCAACAATTCTGTCAACAGGAAATTTAATTTTAGCCTGCTTTAAAAAAGTATGCAATACATTCTTTCTAGACGTTTCCCACGGATGCCTGTTGTATTTGCTTTTATCATCTAGTCTTGAAAATTCTGATATATCCATTAATTTGTAAGTTTATCGATTACTATTTCCACGTCCAATTCAAAATAAAGCGGCAGGCGCAACAATTTATCCGTGAAAAAATCTGTTTCTGGCAAACGCCTTTCATCATGCTTGTCTTTATAAAACGGACTTTCGTGCAGACTCAGATAATGAAAAACGGCCATTATATTTTCACGCTTTAATTTCTCTATAATGGCTGTCCTTTGATCGAGGCTTTCGCAAATCAGATAGAACATGTGCCCGTTATTTGATGCATATTCTGGAAGCACAGGTAACTTTATATTATTTTCAGAAGCCCAGTCAGAAAGCGAATTGAAATACCTTTCCCAATGCTCTTTTCGCTTGCTTTGAATTTTATTAATGTTTTCAAGCTGTGCCCACAAAAATGCAGCAATGATTTCTGAAGGCAAAAATGAGCTTCCGATATCGACCCAGCCATATTTGTCAACTTCTCCTCTAAAAAATGACGACCTGTTTGTTCCTTTTTCCCAGATTATTTCGGCTCTGCCAATGAACTGCTCGTCATTGATTGCAAGCATTCCCCCTTCTCCAGAAATTATATTTTTTGTTTCATGAAAAGAAAAAGCGGCCAAATGTCCGATAGACCCGAGCGCTCTTTTTATTCCGTCTTTTCCGGTGAAATAACTGTCAATGGCTTGCGCGGCATCTTCTACCACAAACAAGTTGTGCCTTGCGGCAATGTCCATAATTACATCCATATTGCAGGCAACTCCTGCATAGTGAACAGGAACAATCGCTCGTGTTTTTGGCGTAATCAGTCCTTCAATGAGATTTTCATCCATATTTGGATGGTCTTTTCTGGAGTCAGCAAACACGATTTTTGCACCGCGAAGCACGAATGCATTTGGCGTGGAAACAAATGTGTAAGAAGGCATGATGACCTCGTCTCCAGGCTGGATATTAATCAAAATTGCCGCCATTTCAAGCGCATCTGTACAAGAAGTTGTCAGCAGGCACTTTTTAAATCCAAAATTTTCTTCAAAAAAAGTCTGGCAAAGCTTTGTATACTTTCCATTACCTGATATTTTTCCTGATTTTACAGCTTCCTCGATATAATGTGTTTCTTCTCCAGAAAGATAAGGTTTGTTAAATGGTATCATTTTTTCCAATAATGTTTTATGTAAGTCAGCTCGCTTACTTTATATCCTTGCTTTTCATAGAAATTGCAAGCTTGAATATTAACTTGCTGTGTCGGTATCAGTATTTCTGTTATTCCTTTTTTACTTAATTTTTCTTCTACATATGCGAGCAATTTTTGGCCTATTCCCCGGCGCTGAAAATTTGGACTGACTGCCAGAAGACCCATTGTTGCAGATTGACCGTGAATTTTATAAGTTGCAAAACCCATTGAACTGCCTTCGTCGTGGTATACTAAAATTGCATCGGCAAATGTATTGTTGATCGAATTCTCAACCCATTTGTCATACAAGTCTCTGAACTTTTGTGGCTTGAAATTTTTATCTAAATTGAATCGGCTGTGTTTTCCGCTTTCATAAGCTAGCTCTCGAATAGCGACTATGTCGTGTTTTGAGTCGTCAAAAGAAGCGATGCATCTTTCCTGCGAATTGCCTGCGGTGATTGTTTTTTTATAAGTCACCTTCACTTCATCAAAAAGCGCCTCAAAACCGTCTATTTTTATATCTGAATCAGAGTGGCATTTGAAACATATCAAGTCAAAGACATCGATCGAACAATCAATATTTTCTTTGCAAGAAAGCTCGCCAATCGCTATCTCAAAAAAATTGCTGTCCCATTCTAACTTGCGTATCATACTATTTCATCAATTATAAACACAGGCCTGTTCTTGGTCTGGTCGAATATTTTTCCAATATAAATTCCTGTGACTCCAATAGTCGTAATAATTACTCCCGATAAAAACCAAATGGAAACAATTATCGAGGTGAATCCTAAAACTTTAATTTTGTTATTTATCGCCTCAAATATATAATAGCTTCCTACAAATATTGACAATACAGAGATTATAATTCCAAATTTTACAAAAATTTTCAAGGGTTTGTTTGAAAACGATATTATCGAATTAAAGGCAAGGCTCAAGAGTTTCATAAAACCATAACTTGTGCTTCCAGAATCCCTGGTGGCATGCTCCACCTCAACCGATGTAATGCTATACCCTACAAAATTCACGAAAAGGGGAAAAAATTTAATGTAATCTGAAACCTTTAAAATCGACGAGATAACCTTTTTGTTATAAATGCCAAAATTTGCAATTTCATTATCATATTTGGTATCGGTAAAATATCCATAGATTTTTGAAAATACCAGCGACGATAATTTTTTTAGAAAGGTGTCTTTACGTTGGGTTCTTCTTGCCAAAACCACATCGAAACCTTCGTTGGTTTTTTTAAAAAGCTTTGAAATTTCCTTTGGCTGATCTTGCAAGTCACAGTCCATTACCACAATCCATTCTCCTTTGGCGTGGCTTAAGCCCGCCATTATTGCAGGATGCTGTCCAAAATTCTTGCTTAATCTAATGCTTTTGACTTCATCATTAATTGAAGAAACTAATTTCATTTTTTCCCATGAATTATCAGGACTTCGGTCGTCGACCAAGATAATTTCATAAGAAACCTCCATTGCCTCTAAAGTCTTCTTTATTTCAAAAACTAATTTTTCGACTATCAATTCGGCCCTGTAAACCGGACTAACAATTGAAATAAAAGGCTTATCCATATATTAAAATTTTACGGTAATGATCGTTCCCAAAATTACTAATAATAAACCAATTATTTTTCCCACACTGAAATCTTCTCCTAAAAATACAATTCCGATGCAGAAAACAATCGCCGGTGCCAAGCTCATGAAAGGATAGGCCGTCGTGATTTCAAATTTCGTTATGGCACCAATCCAGAATAAGGAGGCCACAAACGCCACAACAAATCCTGAAAATATGAAAGGGTCAAAAACAAGCTTGACCAAAAAAATAACTTTTTCAAATGCTTGTACCGGCAATGCCACATTCAGGCTGGACAGTCGCCACTTTAAGACAATTTGCCCATAGACAGTAAAAAATATGGTGCCGGCAATGTAAAAATATGGATTCATCAATGCAATCTTTGGTATTTTCTAGCTTTTAAATGAGGCTGTAAATCTATTTTATTTTTTCTGAGTTCAAAATTTTTTCAAGAAAAATCGTGCTTTTTTATTGTTAAAATTATATTTTGTGGAAATGCTAATCATATTGTTTAATCAGTAAAAGTATTCTTTTATAATTTTAAATACGTTTTTCAGTCCCAATTTCGAGCCTGAAACATCTTTCCATTCCTTTAACGGAAACTCTGTTCCTTTTGATAAATTGCTTACTTTTTTCAGCCTTAAAAATACTTCCACGTTAAAAAGCCATGAAGTCTTAATTTTTTAGAGAACCCATTTTTTATAGCCTCTCTATTAAAAAATTTAGCACCGCATTGCGTATCATAAATGCCTAGCTTGAACTTCAAATTGAGAATTGTGATGATAATTCGTCCCACGATATGTCGCATTACTTTTCTGTCAATATTAGAATTTAACAGCTTAATCTGTGAACCAAATAAAAAAGTCGGGGGATTCTCTTCAAGAGAGGTGATCATTCTCACTATTTCTGAAACTGGAGTGGAAAAATCAGCGTCAAGGTATCCTATAAATTCATAATTCCCATTATTGCTAATATAATTCACCGTTTTAAAAACAGTGCTTGCTTTTCCTTCGTTTACCTTATAATCGACAAAACATCGAAGGTTATTTGCGCTTGAAACTGCAGTAATTTTTTTCAGCGTTTCATTTGTGCTTCCATCCTTTGCAAGATGAATATCCACAGCTGTTTGTGAAAGGAACGTTTCTATATTTACTTCATCAAATGGGTTTTGCTGATTATAGCAAGGAATTATGATGGCTATTTTTTGCATAGACAGTAACAAGATATTCCCGGAATCTGAATTCCTAGTTTTTTAAATAATAAGCTGGTCATAAAATCAACCTTCAAAAATATATTGATAAAAAAGGTTTTTCCTTTGCCATTATCCCAATTATCAAATGAATTACATAAGCATCGCCACTTCCAATATCAACAATCCTATCAACTGGAAATTCAATGTTTGAACACTTTAAAAAAGTATGAAGCACATTCTTTCTCGACGTTTCCCACGGATGCCTTCTGTATTTGCTTCTATCGTTTAGCCTTGAAAATTCTGATATATCCACATTTTAAATTTAAGAAACGTTATCTTCCCAGTTATTTATCTTTATCCCAAAGTTTTCTCTGATCTTTGATTTATCCAAAACGCTGTACTTTGGCCTTTGTGCTGGAGTCGGATAACCTGATGTTGGAATTGGTTTTAAATCTACCTCAATGTCATTGACTTCCATTATCTTTTTTGCAAAATCAAACCAGCTGCATTGGCCTTCATTGCTGAAATGATAAGTGCCGTAAAGCCGATTTAAGGCACTTTGATTGTTTGCCAGGCTTTCTGCTTTTTTTATAATTGCAATGACTGCTTTTGCAAGTTCAACAGCATTTGTCGGAGTTCCGAATTGGTCGGCAACCACACTTAAAGAATCTCTTTCTTTGCCCAACCGAATCATTGTCTTCATGAAATTATTGCCAAATTGGGAATAAAGCCATGAAGTCCTTATTATAAAATGTGCTTTTAAAATTGCCTCTACAGCTTTTTCTCCGTCTAATTTTGTTTGCCCATAAACGCCTGTCGGGTTTGCCGCATCCTGTTCTTTATACGGAGTTGTTTTATTTCCATCAAAGACAAAATCTGTCGAGATATGTACTAAGGTGGCGTTAAATTCTTGGCATGTTTCTGCTAGATTTTTAGCTCCTTCCACATTAATTGCCTTCGCTTTTTCTGGTTCGCTTTCTGCTTTGTCAACGGCCGTATAAGCTGCTGCGTTAATAACATATTCCGGTTTTATTTGTTGGAAAACCTTTTCACAATTTTCCTTATCTGAAATATCCAACTCTGACGAGGAAAGAAAATGAAACTTAATCTCTCGATAATTTACTGCAATAAATTGCAATGACTGGCCTAATTGCCCTGAACCGCCAGCTACAAGTACTACCATGCTTCTTTAGCATTTTCAAGTGTTGGAAGAATCTGGTCTTTTTCTGAAATTGTCAATTCATCTGCCGAAAGTTTCCAGTCTATGTTTAATTCTTCGTCGTTGTATAAAATGCCTCCTTCAGCATCTTTATTATAAAAATTATCACATTTATAGAAAAAGGTTGCTGTTTCGCTTAAAACCACAAATCCATGCGCAAATCCTCTTGGTACAAAGAATTGAGTCTTGTTTTCAGCAGAAAGTATAATTGAAACGTGTTTTCCATATGTAGAAGATTTTGGACGAATGTCAACTGCCACATCTAAAACCTGGCCTTCGAGAACGCGCACCAGCTTGGCCTGGGCATGTTCTCCTGTTTGGTAATGCAATCCTCTTAAAACTCCTTTTTTTGAAAATGACTGGTTGTCTTGCACAAAATGTACTCTCTTTCCTGTGTTTTCTTCAAAGGTCTTTTCATTAAAACTTTCCATGAAATAGCCTCTTTCATCCCCAATTATTTTTGGTTCAATGATGAAGCAGCCTTCCAATTCTGTCGGTAAAAATTTCATGCTTAAATAATGCTTAGTAGGTGTTTTCCATAACCGCTTTTTAACAACGGCTGTGCGATTTTAGACAATTGTGCGGCATCGATGAAACCCATTTTATAAGCTGCTTCTTCGATGGCCCCGATTTTTAATCCTTGGCGTTCTTCAATGACTTGAACAAACTGTCCTGCCTGCATTAGCGACTGAAAAGTTCCAGTATCTAGCCACGCTGTTCCCCTGTCAAGGATACTTACTTTCAGCTTGCCTCTGTTTAAATATTCTTTGTTTATATCTGTAATTTCAAGCTCGCCGCGGTGGCTTGGCTTTATATTTTTTGCAATTTCTACCACGTCGTTGTCATAGAAATAAATTCCTGGAACGGCATAGTTTGATTTCGGGCTTATCGGTTTTTCTTCAATAGAAAGCACTTTTCCGCTTTCGTCAAAATCTACAACACCATAGCGCTCTGGATCGTGAACGTGATAAGCATAGATAATACCGCCATTTGGGTTATTATTTGCCAAAAGCAGTTCTGAAAGTCCGGTTCCATAGAAAATATTATCACCTAAAACCAAAGCAACTTTATCATCGCCGATAAAATCTTCGCCAATAATAAAAGCTTCCGCCAATCCATTCGGATTTTCTTGCACAGCATATTCAAAACGGCATCCAAGACTTGTTCCATCACCTAAAAGCTGACGAAAAAGTGGCAGGTCGTGCGGCGTTGAAATAATTAAAATTTCTCTGATTCCAGACCACATCAGCGTTGAAAGCGGATAATAAATCATTGGTTTGTCATAAATTGGCATTAACTGCTTGCTAACAGCCAATGTCAGTGGATGAAGTCTCGTTCCTGATCCTCCGGCTAATATTATTCCTTTCATGGTTTATGGTTTATTATTTGTTAAACTTCAGCATTTGGTGACGGTAATACGCTCTTACTAATCCGAAAATAATGAATAATCCGATAAGCACTAATGGAATAACAAATTTCATCTTTCCATTTATTGATTCTGTATTTCGCACATTTATCGTTGAGCTTGTCTTTTTCACGATATCATTTGTTCTGACCATCTCAATTTTAATGTTAGAATTATTTTCGAGCAATTCACTTTTTGTCTTGATGACATCGTTCAGTTGCGTATTCTCATTGTAGTAAACCAGCTTATCGCTCTTTGATCCTGTGCCTGATTTTGTAGCGGAAAACTCATTTAAGATTCCATCTATTTGACGCAAGATAGAATCATTTGTCTTTATTGTGAGGTCAACATTTTTCAGATAAACTTTTTGGAGGTCTTTAAAATACTTACTGTCATTTAAAAAAGCCATAATTGGTTCAACAGTCGCACTTTCATCTGTAAGAGAAGACGTTGTAAAAGAAATCATGTGTTTTGAATAATTCTTGCTAGTCACGTCATCAACGACAACCTTATTAATATCGCCGTCTTCAGCCATCAACTTAATCAATTCAAAATTTTCTGGTTTATTTTCGATGAATTGGTAGACATCAATTATAGGTTTAATTTTAATAGTAGATAGCTTTTTTGAATTCTTGATTCCTAATTTATTTAGAAAAACTGTATCTCTCTCTTTAATTTTTGATTCTAAAAGGTTAATCTTTGAATATGTATAGTCAGTGCTTCCAAAATTTGGAGAAACAATAATCTGGTGATCATAAACTTTTGTCTTTTTATCAAGGTAATAACCGAGTCCTGCACCAATTATAAATAATATAGTAAGGACTATCAAGTTCTTTTTTATAAATAAAAATCCTTTAAAAATCCATGTTGAAAAATCTTCAAATTTGTCTCCGATTCTTCTAGAAATGTGTGAAAAATCAATTTCTTGGTTGTCTGGATTTGTCTGCGGGGTTGCGCTCATAAATGGTTAGTTTTTTACGTTGAAAATTTGTTCTAATATTTTTATTGTAATTAAATAAGTCGGTTTTACGCCAGTCGTTCCAAGTCCGCCAGAAGCCAATGTGCTTCCTGTTTCCAGCGGATTATCTGAAGCATAATAAGCATATCTTACCTTCACATCTGGATTGATACTTTTTCTGATTTTTGAAGCCGACTGGATTGCTTTTTGGTAATAAGCGCCTTCCATTTCAAGGCCGATAACGCCCCAAGTCGATTCATGGAAAAATTTCAGCAGATCTCTGTTCTGAAGCGAAGTTCCTAAAACCGAAACCATCGGACCAGCGAAAACCGGAATCCCATTGCCTTCAAACATTTCTAAAGTCAATTCATTTTCAAACGGATAATTATCTCCCGTTCCCTCATTGATATGCGCTGAAGGAATCATGATATCGCCTTTTCCGCCTTCCAGAATTCCTGCTTTTCCCATGATGGAAACTGATTCCACATTTAAGAAATATTTGTTTTTTCCGTCTTTGTAAGGTTTTAAAAGCTCATCGATTGTTTCATACGCCTGCTCTCCAAAAGCATAATCCATTACAATAATTACTGGAGGATGTTCTCCAATCTTTGCCTTCGGAAATGCTGATTTGCTCCAGTCGATTTTGGCAGTATCAAAAATCTGAACGTCGATATTGGTTCCAGAATTGGCATCCGGAAGCGAAATCATGCCATATTTCAAGGCAAATTCTTCCACTTTGTCTCTGACGTCATTTGCCCCTGGCTTGCTTAATTCTTCAAAAATGAAGAAGTCAGACTTGTCTTTAAATTTTGTTTTTAAAGTATGCGTAGCAAAAATCGAATTCATCACACTGTGCATGTTGGCACTGATAATGTGAATCGGACGGTCTAATAATTCGTTTTCTAATAAAACCTGCTTGATGTTATTGGCCCAGATTTCTCCGTGGATATGATGTCCTAATCGTTCTCTTAAAATCGGGCTGAATGTGATCGTTCTCTTGTTATTGAAAATCACTTCTTCAATTGCCAATTTCCCCAACCAATAAATTACGTGAAGAAAACGGTCTGGTTTTTCAGCCGTTCCAAAAGCTTGGTAAATGTCTAAGATTTCCTCAAAAGATCTACCTAAGATATTAGAAGTATGCGAAATCGCAATTTCCTTTTCAATTAAAGTAAGCTTTTTGTTCTGAACAACGATCTGCTCTAGTTTCTCCCAGTCACGCGTGAATTCTTTGGTATTTTCATCCAATAAAACCCTGTCCTTGATTTTGTGGGATTCGATAAAGATAAAAGTCAAATGCGTCAGAATATCATAAATGTCAGAACGCCCGCGCGTGATTTCCACGTTCATTTGTTCTGTATCGATTCTATAGCAATTTCGCTTTCTCTTTGGAGGAACAATCGCTGTAAAGTGCGATTTTGAGTAGCCTTCGTCAGAAGTCAAATTGATGAAACGGCATTCTTCGATTCCCACCGGAAGCCTCTCAATTACATATAATAAACCGCTTAATTCTACTTTTTCGTCGGCAATGGTTCCATAAATTTCTGGTCGCAGCTGCAGCAACGCTTCTCTTAATGTGTCACCCGAAACTCCCATTGGCTTATAGAATCCTCTATTAAACAAGTGGCGCATCGTGATGTATAATTTTTCAATTGCCGCTGATGATTCTTGGGCTCTCGATCTTGATATATTTTTAATTTCTTTCATTTAATTCTATTTTCTAACCCGCAAATGTAGGTTTTTTATTTTTTAGTTGGCTAAACTATGCTTTATTCACAATTTCTGTTGTACTCCGATATTAATAAATTAGTTCGTAATCATTACTTAATTGCTCAAAATCAAAGTTATCGAGGGCTCATAAACCGTTGTAGTTGTGGCGGTTTTCTGCAATTCTTCCTTGGTAATTTTGTTCCAATTTCCACCCGAAAAACTGAATACAAAATCGCGTTCCACCGGATTGTAAAGCACTAAAGGCGCATATGTAATCAAGGTTTTTGTAGTGTTTGAATTATAATCGGTGATTTTCTTTTCTATTTTATTTTTTTCAATAATCAGCCTTTCAAAAGCTACGAAGATTCCTGTTTCTGGCATTTCTAAATTTAGGTCAGAAAGATCAATCTTATTCTCATGGATTCCTTTTTCAAGTGTAATTATAAAATCTTTTGACAATAATTCCTTTCCCGGATAGCCGTTTTCGCCCACTTCATACAAGTGCATTTTTATTGTGGAATTATCAATTCTGCTATCGGTCAGGATGGTGACTTTCTGAATCCACTTTGTCTTTTTATAGCTTTCCTGGTACGGGAAAAATTTGGCGTCTAATCTTGGGCCTTTGTCAAAAGCTTCTGCCAGTTTTTTAATCTTTCCTATTTCAAGCTGCCTGTTTTCCTTTTTATTGACAATGATAACTTCGTTCAGTTCAAGAGCCGTTGGCGCCATCAAAACAATTCCGGCATCAGAAGCTTTCACGACTTTTCGTTCATAGCCCAAAACTGAAAACACCAAGTTTTTATTCTTGTCATTCACACTGATTTTAAATTCGCCATTTTCTTCAGCCGTTGTGCCGATGTTTTCGTTCTCCACCCAAACGCTCACATAGGCAATCGGGTTTCCAGAAAGACTGTCTTTCACCACACCTTTGGTCTGGGCAAAACTTACAAATCCTATTAAATAAAGCAATGCAAAAAGTCTTATCTCTTTCATCTTTCTTCTATTCTCTAACTAATTTATCTGCAATATTTCGATCGTTGCTCAATCTCGGAATCTTATTCTGTCCGCCTAATTTGCCTATCGATTTCATGTATTCTTGGAATCCGTTTTTTGAAACTTTAGTAACCACGAGCTTTCGCAACACATTTCCTACGATCAAATCATCATAATACACATTCTGTTTTCGCATCGCATTGTCAATTTTTAGGGCAAAGTCGTCCATATTTTCTGGTTCTCCCGAAACTTCGGGATCAAATTCTATAAACCATTCGTGGTAAGGCAGCCCGTCTTTTGGCGTGATTTGCGGTGCTACCGTAAATTCATTCACGCGCACGTTTGAATTTTCCATCGCTGTTTTCAATGCTTCTTCAACTTCCTTGCCGATGACGTGTTCGCCGAAAGCGGAAATATAGTGCTTAATTCTGCCAGAAACAATGACGCGATACGGCTTCAAGGATGTAAACTGCACGGTGTCGCCAATATTATAGCCCCAAAGTCCGGCATTGGTAGAAATAATCAAGACATAATTGATTCCTAATTGTACTTCACCAATCGTATATCTTCTTGCGTTTTCACTGTAAAACTCTTCCGCTTTAATGAATTCATAGAAGATTCCGGCGTTTAAAAGCAATAGCATTCCTTTATCTTTCTGCGAATCTTGATAGGCAAAAAATCCTTCGGAAGCCGGAAAAAGTTCAATCGAATCGACTTTTCTTCCTATTAAATTCTCAAATTTTGAACGGTAAGGCTCAAAGTTTACGCCTCCATAAATAAAGAGGTTGAAGTTCTTGAAAATTTCTCCGACAGGTTTCCCTCCTTTTTGCCGCAGCTTTTCAAAATACATCTGCACCCACGACGGAATTCCGGAAATAACGGTCATGTCTTTGTCAAAAGTTTCCTCGACAATCGCATCTACCTTGGTTTCCCAGTCTTCAATGCAGTTGGTTTCCCAGCTCGGCATTCGGTTTTTCTGTAAATATTTCGGAACAAAATGCGCCACGATTCCGGACAATCTCCCAAATTGGATTCCGTTTTTTTCTTCCATAATCGGACTTCCCTGCAGGAAAATCATCTTGCCGGAAACAAAATCGGCATTGCCCGTTTCATTGATGTAATGCAGGATTGCGTTTCGGGCCGCTTCAATGTGAAAAGGCATCGATTCTTTGGTCAGCGGAATGTATTTTGCGCCCGAAGTCGTGCCTGAAGTTTTGGCAAAATACAGCGGTTTTCCTTTCCAAAGTACATTTTCTTCGCCCTTGACCACTTTATCAACATACGATTTCAAACCTTCATAATCGCGAATGGGAACGTGTTTTGCAAAGTCTGAAAACGACTTGATCTGGCTAAAATTATGGTCTTTCCCAAACTCGGTTTCCTTGGCATCCTGAATCAGGATCTTGAAAACTTTTTCTTGGGTCTCAATCGGATTCTTGGCCCATTTCTGCGTCTTTTCATAGACTTTCTTGGCAAACTGTTTGGCAAAAAATGATTTTATTGACATTTTTTTGAGTTATGAGTTATGAGTTATGAGTTATGAATTCATAAATCATGAAATTGATATTTATTTTATATTGGCGAATCTTTTTCGCAGTGCAATTTCGGTGGTTATGATCGGCAGGAAAACAAAAAGCACGACGATTCCGTTAATTATTCCTTCAGAAATATCGAACAGTCCCAAAAAAGAAAGTGCGAATAAAACAACTCCAAATTTCATCAATTCTTTAGCTGAATATCTTTGGGAAAAATCCCACCGCTCTTGTGATTTCATCGAATTCATAGTTCGGTAGCCATAGAAAATATTGGCTTTCTTTGGAGGAAATTGGTACATCACGACTCCTGCTACGAGCAAAATCGTACCTGTTATTATCGGCAGCTGGTTTAAATTTTCCATCCATTCCATCATTCAAAGTCTATAAAGTTCGTGGGGTCGATGGCAAAGCCGTCTTTCCACAATTCAAAATGCAGGTGTACGCCCGTGGATTCTTCGCCAGTGGAACCTGCCAGCGCGATTACTTCGCCTGTTCTGACCACGTCGCCCTGATTTTTTGTCAATGACGAAGCATGCTTGTAAACGCTGATAATTCCGTCGCCGTGGCGGATGATTATTACGTAGCCAGTAGTTGGCGTCCAGTCGGCAAAAATCACGGTTCCGTTGGCGATTGACTTTATCGGCGTGTTTTTTGCCAAAGCCACGTCCACTGCAAAATGCTTGTTCTTTGGGCTGTATCCTTCGGTTATGTGGCCTTTTGCAGGCGGAAACAATACGATTTCTACTTTAGTCTGCGCTTTTTCAAACACATTGTATTTGTCTTCGCGCGCCACTTCTTCACGCAGTTTTTGGTCTTCCTTTGAAGGGGAAAAATCAACTTGCGAAGCGTCAGTCAGCTCAGCGGCTTTTATCGAATCTTTGTTCAATTTTGCCACCTCAACATCGCCCGCCAATACTTTTTTTATGGATTCAATATAAGCGTTGTTCATCTTGATTGCCTTTTCAAGCGAGTCTGATTTCAGCGCCAGTTCTGTGGCTTCGCGCTTTAATTTTGAAGAGGCATAACCCGGAATATACTCGCGCAACGGCGTGAATGCTATGATATAAGTGGTGATGGCAATTAGAAGAATGGCGCCACCTGTGAGGACCACAAAAACGTTCATGAGGTTTAATTTCAACGAAAAAATTTCTTCAAATGTTTCTTCGTTCAAAATAACCAGACGGTTTTTTGTCAAAAGCTTTTTCTTGATAACCTGCCGTTTCCGCCTCTTTTCTGACATTTTTTATTTTAATGTATTTTACAAATATAATAATTTGAGTGTTTTGCCAAGGTCTTTATTTTAATACAATGCTGTAAAATAATTGCCAACATGAAACCAATGTTAATTTTTATTCGTAAATTGAACTATCAAAGATTAACGGACTTTAACTATAAATAATTGTTATTGTAAAACAAGCATACCGTTTTTCTTTTTACATTTGCACAATATTATTTAATTGCGAAAGCAATAATTTTAAAAATTATGGGAAAATTAGGTCTAACAGAAATCCTTGTAATCGTAGCTATTATCTTATTGCTTTTTGGCGGTAAAAAAATTCCGGAATTGATGAAAGGATTGGGTTCTGGTATTAAAGAATTCAAAAATGCAGCTAAAGACGAACAACAACCGGCAGCAAGCAAAAAAGAAGAAGAAAAAATCTAATAAAGTTTTAAAACTTTATACCTCAGGCCTTATGGATGCTAATCTGTAAGGCTTTTTTTTATGCCTAATCAAGCACATTTATTTTTTGTTTTTCGGAAGCATTTTAAGGCAATGATTTAATTTTTTTAAGCTATTTAATTGCTGTATTAAAATTCAAACGCTTAATTTTTTAATTTTGTCATAACAAATATCTTAAAACATACTAAAAATGAAAATTTTAAAAACTATTCTCTGCGTTTTATTCGGGCTCATGTTCGTGAATGCGGGCTTTGACAAATTCTTGCATTACATGCCAATGCCAGAAATGAAACCTGAAGAAATGAAACTCTATGAAGCTTTCGGAAGCCTGGTCTGGTTGATGCCGCTGGTAGGGTTTATTGAAATCTTGGGCGGCGCCCTTTTTATTTTTCCAAAGACGAGAGCGCTGGGCGCTATTGTAATTCTTCCGGTAACGGTTGGTATTTTCTTGCACAATGCGGTTTTCATGCCGGGAAGCGTGGGCTTTGGCATTGCCGGCGTGCTGCTGCTCATAAATGTGTGGATGATTGGCGACAACTGGGGGAAATATAAACCGCTGTTTAGTTGATAAAAAAGCCTCGGGTAAAACACTCGAGGCTTTTTTATTTTATCTGGAATTTAATTATTCCTTTTCCTTCATCATCAAATACAGTTCTTGGATTTTTGAGGCCGGCAGATCATGCAAAAGCCGATGGATTTCACCAATGGCCTCGCTTTTTGAAATGCTGTAGAGCGCGTGGCCTTCGATCAGATTTTGGTCTTTTTCTTTGACAAAATCCAGCAGGTCGTTTGGCGTGCAGTTAAAATCGAGGCAGAGCTGTTCTAGTTTCCAAAACGGTATGGAAACCGCGCGGTTGTTTACCACATTCGATGCATAACTTGGCGAATGCCCTTTTCTGATCAGGTACCTGATCGGCTGCGTAATTCCCTTCATCCTTAAAATCGGATGCAAATTCAGTGTAATCATTTGATTTACAATTTAAATTAATACTGTATCTGGGGAAATACTTTTTTCAAATATATAAAAATAACGCCTTTGGTCAACGCAGCCTTTTAGTTTCAATGGATGGATTTTTACCCCACTACGGCAATCGTTTACCTGTATTGGAACTACTTTCACTGCAAACGGGATTCTTTTTACTGCAATGCGCTATTTGTTTACCTGCATAGGCCGGATTTGTACCGCAATTGCGATTGTTTTTACCGGCATACTATGGATGTTTACATAAAACGGAAATCGTTGTACCTGCAATGCTTTTTTACCTTAATTGGTGGTTTAGATAATCATTGTCAGCTGCACTCTTTTCCTGCTTTCGTCCACCTCAACAACCTTTACCTGAACTTGCTGGTGCATTTTCACCACCTCATTTACATCAGAAACGAAACCTTCTTTTAACTGCGAAATGTGAACGAGGCCGCTTTCTTTGATTCCGATGTCCACGAAACAGCCGAAATTGGTGATGTTGTTTACTATTCCTGGCAAGACCATTCCGGCTTTTAAGTGACCGATAGTTTTTACATTGGGATCAAATTCAAAAACTTTAGCCGCTTTTCTGGGATCCAATCCTGGTTTTTCTAATTCTTTTACGATGTCTTTCAAACCAAGCAATCCAATGTCTTCTGTTACATATTTTTCAACCGGAATCTGCGCTATTTTTTCTTTATTGGCAATCAATTCATTGACAGAAACTTTCAAATCTTTGGCCATTTTTTCCACAATTTTATAAGCTTCGGGATGCACTGCAGAATTATCCAGCGGATTTTTTCCGTTCGCAATTCTGATAAAAGCGGCGGCTTGCTGATAGGCTTTTTCTCCTAATCTTGGGACTTTTTTCAACTGCTTTCTTTCTTCAAATGCACCGTTTTCAGCACGATAAGCCACAATATTTTCGGCCATCTTCTCCCCGATTCCCGAAACATAACTCAGCAATGATTTGCTTGCCGTGTTGATATTAATTCCGACCGAATTCACGCAACGAACTACGACAGCATCTAATTCTTCTTTCAGTTTCGTTTGTTCCACATCGTGCTGGTATTGCCCGACACCGATAGATTTTGCGTCAATTTTTACCAATTCTGCCAACGGATCAGACAATCGTCTTCCGATGGAAACCGCGCCACGAACCGTCACATCATACGTTGGAAATTCATCTCTGGCAATCTTTGAAGCCGAATAAATCGACGCGCCGGCTTCGCTAACCACAAATACCTGCAAAGGCTTATCGAAGGCAATTTTCTTGATAAAAAATTCAGTTTCGCGGGAAGCTGTTCCGTTTCCAATGGAAATCGCATCAATTTTATAAGCATTCACCATCGACCGGATTTTTTTCATCGCAATTGTGGTTTCGTTTTGTGGCGCATGCGGAAAAATGGTTTCGTTGTAAAGGAGGTTTCCGTTTTCATCGAGACAGACGATTTTGCAACCGCTTCTGAAACCTGGATCGATTGCAAGAATTCGTTTTTCGCCCAAAGGTGGCGCTAACAAAAGTTGCCCAAGATTTCCTGCGAAAACTTGAATGGCCGTCGCATCGGCTTTTGCTTTTGCTTCTTGCAACGTCTCGTTTGAAATCGCCGGAGCGAGCAATCTTTTGTAACTGTCTTCAATGGCTTTTTTTAAGTGGACAGCGGTTTCTTTTTTATTTTTTATAATCGATTCTTCCATCATTTCAATGGCTTCCTCTGAATCAATTTCTATTTTGAATTTGATAAAACCTTCATTTTCGGCACGAAGCATCGCTAATAATCTATGCGAAGGCGCGCGCTGCAGATTTTCTTCCCATTCAAAATATTGTTCGAATTTTTTGGCTTTTTCGTCGTCTTTTTTAGCTTTTACGACCTTTGTTGTGATGGAAGCTTTTCGTTGAAAAGTTCTACGTAAATTTTTTCGGATGTAAATATTTTCATTGATCCATTCGGCGATGATGTCTCTTGCTCCTTGCAAAGCTTCGTCTTCATTGGCCACATTTTTATTCAGATATTTTGAAGCTACGAAGTCAACATCGTCGTTATTTTGCGCCATAATTATTTTGGCCAAAGGTTCCAATCCGTTTTCACGCGCAACATCTGCCCTTGTTTTTTTCTTCTTTTTATACGGAAGGTAAAAATCTTCCAATTCATTCAAATCATAGCTTTGCTGGATTTTCTTTTCTAATTCTGGCGTCAGTGCATTTTGCTCTTGAATGGATTTTAAAATCGCTTCTTTTCGTTTTGTGATGGCTTCAAATTTCTTGTCAAGTTTGGCGATTTGTTCAATGACAACCTCATCCAAATTGCCCGTTTTGTCTTTTCGATAGCGTGAAATAAACGGAATCGTACAGTCTTCGTTTAAAAGCTGCAGTGTATTTTCAATGTTTTTTGTTGACGTCGTAACTTGTTTCGAGATGTATTCGAGGTTGGTCATTTTTTCTAAAATATTTCTGCTAAAATAATATCTTTGCCGTCAAATCTTCGCCAAATGGATATTTTATTATTGCTTTTTTTATTGGTAAATTTTATCGCTTTTATAATAATTGGTTATGACAAAAATCTTGCAGTGAAAACTAAGAGAAGAATTTCTGAGAAAGCGTTATTGTTTTGGGTTGTAATTGGCGGAACGATTGGTTCTTCGCTCGGAATGTTGGTTTTTCGACATAAGATTTCTAAAAGAAGTTATCTTTTGAAGTTTTTTTTGATTGTGGGTTTGCAGGTGTTTTTGATTGTGAGTTTTAACGCAACGATGCGCGAAGTTTTTTCGCAATGCCTAAGCTTCGGGACGCAGAGTTTTAGACCTAACAGGTTTTTAAAAACCTGTTAGGTCTTGAGTATTGTCAAATAAAAACCGTAAATTAATATTCAAAAATTACTTATTGACAAGCAATCTTATCCACACGATTTTGGTGTCTTCCACCTTCGAATTCAGTATTTAAAAAAGTTTCAACCATTTCAACGGCTTGATTTATAGAAGTATATCTTGCTGGAATACTAATGATATTGGCGTCATTATGTTGTCTCGCCAACGCCGCGATTTCTTTTGTCCAGCACAATGCGGCGCGAATTCCCTGGTGTTTGTTAACAGTCATATTGATTCCGTTACCGCTTCCGCAGATTACGATTCCAAGTTGTGCTTTTCCAGTTTCAACATCAGTCGCTACAGGATGCCCAAAATCTGGATAATCAACGCTATCGGCTGAATCTGTTCCATAATTGGTAACTTCGTGGCCTTTTGCTTTAAGCATTTCAACGATTGCCTTTTTATATTCTGGTCCTGCGTGGTCATTTCCGATGGAAATTTTCATAGTAGTAGTTATTAAGTTGTGTGTGTGCAAATTTACCGTAACCTTTATCATTTACCAAAATAAATAGGAGAGAAGTTGCACCTTTTGATTATCAATTCATTAGGTTTTTACCAATTCTTAAAATGCTGATTATTAGTACCTAAATTGTAATGAAATTGTTAAATTTTTGCATTGTTAACAGCAATTTACAATCCGTTGACTTTGAGTTAATTGTAAATTAACATAGATTGTTGATAAGTTCGGATAGAATTTTAGAAGTATTTCTTGTTTGTTCGATTAAAAACAGTAATCCAAAACCTAGATTTAAAATGCAAGTTTAGTTTGGTGAATTTTTGGAAAAGTTATTAGCACTTAAATCAATTTTGTTAACAGTAATTAACAAGTGGACTTATCTACAATTCAAAAACAAAAACGATTATCAACCGTTGTTAACAATGTCTTAAAATTACCTTAAAATGAGACACTTAATTCTTTTAAACTATGTTGATAACTCGGTATAACAATCCCTAACTACAATTCCTCACAAAAAAATTTAAAGTTATATCGACTATTAACAAGCTATAATAACCATTAAAAATTAAATTTAAATTTCTTTTTCTTTTTGTTGTTTTTAATAAATGTTGACAACTTTGAAAACTTCAAACGATTTTCAGATTTTCGTTTCCATTGAATTCGGTCAAGATTTCTTTTGCCAATGCTTCATCTTCGGGATGAACTTTCAGTTTGATACCACCCAAAGCCTGCGAATACATTGGAACGATGTTCATCATTGTTTCGTTCTCAAAAAAGAATTGGATTTCCTCTTGTTCCAGCCGATGTTTTAAAATTGTGATTTCGTGTGGATAATTAAAGACGGCCACAGTAATAAATTTTTCCATTGATGATTTGATTTTCATAAAGATACGCAAGAAAACAGATTCTCAAGAATAGTTCCAAAAAGTTATATTTAGATTAAAAATTTTAACATTTAGAAAGAATTTGAAATGTTATTCGTAATTTTCAGCATTATTAGAAAAGAATTATGAGTAAGAAACCTCGCAAGCCTGTAAATAAAGTAAAAGATTTTACAGCACAGATTTTAAAAATTTTATCACAAGATGCCAATAAAGCATTCAATTATAAGCAAATAGGAGCAAAGCTAGAACTTGACGATACAAAAAGCAGAAATGAAATCATCAGAGATTTAAAATTGCTGGCTTCACAAAAGAAGATTGTGGAGATTGAACCAGGAAAGTATTTGGTCGTGGCCACAAGCCAAGATTATTATGAAGGAACAATCGATATGACGAGCAGAAAAACGGCTTATTTTGTATCCGATGATTTTGAAGATGACGTTTTTATCCCAACGAATAACTTGAACAAAGCATTAGACAAAGACAAAGTGAAAGTCTATGTTTACAACCGAAGAAGAGGCAAAAAACCGGAAGGTGAAGTGGTGGAAATCGTCGAAAGAAACAAGACTGATTTTGTTGGAGTTATTGACATTCAAAAGAATTTTGCCTTTGTTTCCACGGCAAATCCAAAAATGTACACCGATATTTTTATTCCAAAGGATAAAATTGGAGAGGCTGAAAACGGCGATGTGGTTTTAGTTCACATTGAAGATTGGCCAAAAAAAGCCGACAGTCCTTTTGGTGTTGTGACCAAAGTTTTAGGAAAACCTGGAGAACACAATACTGAAATCCATGCGATTTTGGCAGAATATGGTCTTCCGTATGAATTTCCGATTGAAGTCGAAACTTTTGCACAAAAAATTGATACTTCGATTCAGGAAAGTGAAATAAAAAACCGTCGCGATATGCGTGACGTGCTGACTTTTACGATTGACCCAAGAGATGCAAAAGATTTTGATGATGCGCTTTCGTTTCAAAAATTAGAAAACGGAAACTATGAAATTGGCGTTCATATTGCCGATGTTTCGTATTATTTAGAAGAAGGAACAATCTTGGATAAAGAAGCATATCAACGAGCAACTTCAGTATATTTGGTTGATAGAGTGGTTCCTATGTTGCCAGAAGTTTTATCAAATTTTGCTTGTTCATTGCGTCCGCACGAAGAAAAATATACATTTTCAGCTGTTTTTGAATTGACAGAAAATGCACAATTGGTAAATTCTTGGTTTGGAAGAACCGTGATTTATTCGGATCAACGATTTTCATACGAAGAAGCACAGCATATCATTGAAACCAAAGGAGACGTTATTCCGGCAGAAATTTCTTTGACTGGAAGCGAATATCAAGTTCCGGCAGAAATTCAAAATGCGACGCTTAAATTAGATGATTTGGCTAAAATTCTTCGCAAGAGAAGAATGAAAGACGGAGCGATTTCGTTTGATAAAGTAGAAGTAAAATTTAATTTGAACGAACAAGCCGAACCAGTTGGTGTTTATTTCAAAGTTTCAAAAGATGCGAATCATCTGATTGAAGAATTTATGCTTTTGGCCAATAGAAAAGTAGCAGAATTCATTGGAAAACAAAAACCTAAAAAGACATTCGTTTATAGAATCCACGACGAACCAGATGAAACAAAACTGTTTAATTTACAGACCGTTATTTCAAAATTCGGATATACTTTGAACTTGAAATCTAAGAAAGATGTTTCGCAATCGCTGAACCAATTGTTGTTAGATGTCAACGGAAAAAAAGAGCAAAATTTGGTAGATACTTTGACAATCAGAACTATGAGCAAAGCCAAATATTCGACAGAAAACATCGGACATTATGGTTTGGCTTTTGATTATTATTCGCATTTTACTTCGCCAATTCGCCGTTATCCTGATGTAATGGCACATCGTTTGTTACAGCATTATCTCGACGGAGGAAAAACTGCCGATGAAGAAACATACGAAGAAATGTGTCAGCATTCCTCAAATATGGAGGTTTTGGCCACGAATGCAGAACGAGATAGCATCAAATATATGCAGGTAAAATATATGCAAGATCACAAAGACGAAGAGTTTTTAGGCGTAATTTCTGGAGTAACCGAATGGGGAATTTACGTAGAAATTGTTTCTAATAAATGTGAAGGAATGTGTAGAATCCGTGAAATTCGTGATGATTATTACACGTTTGATGACAAGCAATATGCCTTGGTTGGAGAAGTTTCAAAGAATATTCTGCAACTTGGCGATGAAGTTTATGTAAAAGTAAAAAGCGCAGATTTGGTAAAAAAACAATTGGATTTTACTTATTTGCGTAAGAATGAATAAAAGTTTTTACCGCAGATTCGCAGATTAAAATTTTAAAAAAACAAAAAATATCTGCGAATCTGCTGTAATTTTAAGTCAAACCAAAAAATAAAAACAAATGAAAAAGATAGTTTTAGTAGCATTTTTAATGCTTTCGCAAATGAATTTTGCACAGGACAAAACGGTAAGTTTAGGTGATTTTGACGAAGTAAAAGTCTTCGACAGAATTTCTGTAATGCTTGTTCAAGGCAAAGAAAATAAGATTGAAATCACCGGAAATAAAAAAGACGATGTTGAAATTGTCAACAAAAACGGCGAATTAAAAGTAAGAATGCGACTTGGAAAACTGCTGAAAGGCGATGATATTTCTGCGACTATTTATTTTACAAAAGAAATCCATGTTGTTGAAGCAAGCGAAGGATCTTACGTTTCTAGCGAAGCTACTTTTAATGCGATCGATTTTCTTGCAAGTGCCAAAGAAGGAGCTGAAGTTAAATTAAATCTCGATGTAAAAAAACTGAAAGTAAAAGCTTATAGTGGCGGGATTGTAAACGTTAAAGGAAAGGCTACAAATCAAGATATTATTGTTAATTCTGGTGGAATTGTAAAAGCGAAAGATTTAGCAACTTCTCAGACTTCAGTGGCTGTAAATGCTGGCGGTGAAGCTGATGTGAATGCTTCTGATTTGGTCGATGCAAAAACCAGAGCGGGAGGAAATATTACTGTTTACGGAAATCCGAAACAAGTGAATAAAAAGAACGTGATTGGCGGTAATATCACAATCAAGTAAATGATAAAAAAAGGATTGTAAATTTTGCATTATCTTTGTGTAAAGCTTTTTTATTCCATGTAAATTGCTAATTTGGTATTAAATTGGAATTTACACTAAAAATTTACAATCCTTTTAATGATTCAAGATATTCTAACAGGCATTCCACTCGGCATTTTTTTATGTTTCATGATTGGGCCAGTCTTTTTTATTCTGCTCGAAACCGCTGCAGTTAAAGGAATTAGAGCCGCACTGGTTTTCGATTTAGGAGTTGTCATTGCAGATATTCTCTTTATTTCAATTGCCTATTTCAGCAGCTACCGATTAATAAACAGCATTAAAGACGAACCTGCACTTTTTATTTTTGGAGGATTGATTATGCTGACTTACGGTGTAATTTCGTTCATGAAATTAAAAAAAGTAAGCAAGGAAATTCAGGAAGAAGAAGAAGTAGAATTGATTAAAAAGAACTACGGAAGCCTTTTCATAAAAGGATTTCTCTTGAATTTTATTAATGTAGGCGTTCTGGGATTCTGGCTTTTGATCATCATCACATTCGGACCTCAGTTGGATTTAAAAACATCACGATTATTAGTTTTCTTCGGATCAGTAATAGGAACATATCTTCTCGTTGACATCGCAAAAATGTTCTTGGCGAAAAGATTAAAAAATAAAATGACTCCAAATAACATTTTGAAAATCAAGAAAATAACCAGCATACTTTTAGTCATTTTCGGAATTACAATCATGCTTCAAGGCTGGTTTCCAAGCGACCAGAAGTTAGTCAAGGAAGTCATTGAAAAAATGGAACACAAGAAATAGATAGAATCCTGGCTGAAGAGCTGGGATTTTTTTTTGCCTATTTTGTCATTCCGACGAAGGAGGAATCATCGTTTGTAGCTTTATTTTGCAGAGATTCATTCTTTCGTCGAATGACAAAATGAGGTGATTTAGATTATTGTAAAAAAATTTGACATAAAAAACCTCCAAGTTTCCTTGAAGGTTTGTGAGGCATCGTCCGGATTCGAACTTCGTCTTTAAATAATTTTTCCTAAAAATTAGCTATAAAAAACCTCCAAGTTTCCTTTAAAGTTTCAGATCATCTACCGTATTCGAACCTACCTTTAATTAATTTTTCTTAAAAATTAAACATAAAAAAACCTCCAAGTTTCCTTGAAGGTTTCAGATCATCTACCGGATTCGAACTTACCTTTAATTAATTTTTCCTAAAAATTAGCTATAAAAAAACCTCCAAGTTTCCTTGAAAGTTTCAGATCATCTACCTGATTCGAACCTGCCTTTAATTAATTTTTCTTAAAAATTAGATATAAAAAAAACCTTCAAGTTTCCTTTAAAGTTTCAGATCATCTGCCGGATTCGAACCTACCTTTAATTAATTTTTCCTAAAAATTTGACATAAAAAAACCTCCAAGTTTCCTTGAAGGTTTTCTGAGGCATCGTCCGGATTCGAACCGGAGTAGGAGCTTTTGCAGAGCCCAGCCTAGCCACTCGGCCACGACGCCATTATTGTAATGGTTGGCAAATTTACATAATATTTAATGCAACGCAAGAAAAATTTAAGCAAATATTAAATATTAAGAGAATGTTAAGAAAATATTAAACCTTACATTTGGCCCATCATAAACAATCAATTCTAAGGATGAAGAAAATTTATTTCTTAAAACCGCTGGTTAATTTTATAGCTATAGGTTTATTAATCATGACCTTAAGTAGGATATTGCTCTTTTTTATTTACAAGGATAGAATAGACGAAACAGAAAATTTCTGGTACATTTTTCCAATCGGAATACGCTTTGACCTCATCATTCTTTCTTATTTATCTTTCCTTCCCGCTTTGCTAATTTGTGTTTTGCCTACCAAATTCCTCCTTAAAATTAGCAAATTCCTTCACATTTACTTTCTGTTTTTCTTATTTCTAATCTTATTGGTAGAATTGGCAACACCTGATTTTGTTCGTCAATATGATACAAGACCGAATAGATTGTTTCTTGATTATTTAATTTATCCAAAAGAAGTTTTAGGCACATTATTCAAAAGTTATCTGACTTCTGTTTTAATTACAACCATTTTATTGTCTGTTGCCGTTTACTTTGGTTATAAAAAAGGAAAGAAATTATTTTATCCAACAAGTGAAAAATACATTACAAAGCTACTTTTATTCCCTGTGGTTGCTTTTCTTTTGGTTTTTGGAGCAAGATCAAGCCTGACTTCAAAACGCCCTATAAACTCAAGCAATGCCGTCTTTTCGATGGACCAACTTACGAATAACGTCGGCTTGAATTCTTTTTATACTGTTGCTTTTGCCGCATATTCTTTGAAAAACGAAGACAATGCTTCTGAAATGTATGGAAAAATGGACGAAAAGGAGTCGTATGATCGTGTAAAAAAATACATGACGGCTTCTTCAGAAGATTTTACCGATGCGAATTTGCCAACGATGCACAAGCAAAAAGCGGATACTTTATTAGAAAAACCTTTGAATCTGGTCATCTTTTTGCAAGAAAGCCTTGGTGCAGAATATGTGGGAAGTCTTGGTGGAAAACCACTTACTCCAAATTTTGATGCTTTGACAAAAGAAGGCCTTCTTTTTACCAATTTATATTCAACAGGAACCCGAAGCGTTCGTGGAATTGAAGCCGTCGTTACTGGATTTCTACCTTCGCCGTCAGAAAGTGTAGTGAAAATGAGTAATTCACAAACTGGCTTTTTTACGCTGGCAGAATTGCTTAAAAACAAAGGTTACGACACGAGTTTTATCTACGGAGGAAGTGCCAATTTTGATAATATGGGTTCGTTTTTCAATGGAAACGGTTTTGAAAACATCATCGATGAAGAAGAATTTGAAAACGACGGAAACAAGTATGCTTTTAAAGGAACTTGGGGTTATTCAGATGAAGATCTGGTTGTAAAAGCCAATGACTATTTCAAGTCCCAAAAAGGAAAACCTTTCTTTTCACTGATGTTTTCAACGTCTAATCATGAACCTTTCGAATTTCCTGATGGAAGGATCAAGTTGCATGACAAGAAAAAAAATACGGTAAATAATGCCATGAAATATGCTGATTTTTCTATCGGTAAATTCTTTGAACTGGCTAAAAAGGAAGATTATTTTAAGAATACGATTTTCATCGTAATTGCCGATCACAATACAAGAACTTACGGAAAACATTTGGTTCCGATTAAAAAGTTCAGGATTCCCGCTTTGATTATTGGTCCGAATGTTCAAAAAGGAGCAAAGTTTGATAAATTAAGCAGCCAGATCGATATTCCGCCGACGTTGCTTGGAATGATCGGAATGGACGTTGAAACACCGATGGCCGGAAGGAATATCAAAGATATCAAGCCTGAAACTAAAGGAAGATCGATCATGCAATTTCACGATACAAATGCTTTTCGTGTGGAAGATCAAGTGGTTATCTTGCAGCCTCACAAAAAGCCTCTGCAGTTTAAAATTGAAAATGATACTGTTTTGACGCCAGTAAAATTAGATGAAGAATTGGCTCGTGACGCTTTGGCTCACGTTACCGCGGCATCGAATTTATACAAGCAGAAAAAATATACGAATAAGAAAAAATAATTAGTTTCTAAATTCTTCAATCTGGATGGTGACGGCTTCAACGTCACCACCGATTGGCGGATTTAACTTTGAAACGGCGAGAGAAACCCTAGAAATCGATGCAATTTCATCAAAAGTTCTCTTGATAATTCGGTGCGCTACATGTTCTAATAATTTTGAGCGAATGGCCATTTCTTCCATTACAATTCGATTCAGATGAACATAATCTACAGTATCTTCAAGTTCATCAGTTTCCATAGATTTTCGCATATCGGTCTTGATTTCTAAATCTACAGAGTAGTCAGAACCAATTTTGCTTTCTTCAACTAAACAGCCGTGGAAAGAAAAAGTTCTGATGTTTTTTAATTTTATTATTCCCATTTTTAAGGTTTAATTCTTGTTGTATTTGGATCTTGTGAATCTGAAGTAATTGCTAAAATTGAAACTATTTTTTCTATTTCGTCGACACTAAAATGAATTGTATATGGAAATTTTTTTATAGGCAAGATTCTGATTATGTTATATCTTACAAAGAAAAAAGGAATATGTTTCAGCGTTTCTGCATTTTTCCTAAATTCCTTATAGAATCTTTTTCCCAATCCTTCCTTTATAGATTCGTAATAGTCAGCAATTTCAATAATTTCATCTTTGGCTCTTGGAAAAATCTTGATTTTAAAATTATTTTTTAGAGCCATTTTTTATCTAATTCTTTTTTTACCTCGTCCCAATCTAAAAAATCTTCAGGTTTTGCATTTTCCATTCGTTCCAAGACTAACTTTTGTTGCCATTCTGGAACTTCGATAGTTTCTTTTTCATCAATCACAACGTTTGGAATATGCTTGAAAAAAGCAATAAACGTCTTATAAAAATCATCCGGAATTGTTACTGTCAATTGTCTCATAACTGAAAATATTTATACAAAAATACTAAATATTTAAGTAGCTTAATTAATTTGCAAATTATCTAATTATCTAATTTCTTAATTATCTAATTAAAATTACCTTTGCTAAAATTAGTAAATTATGGCATCAGAAGAAAAAGCACTGAATTTTATTGAGCAGATCATTGAAGAAGATATCAAAAATGGCTTGTCTCAACAGAAATTACGTTTTCGTTTTCCACCAGAACCAAACGGTTATCTGCACATTGGGCATGCCAGTGCGATTGCATTAAATTTTGGTTTGGGTATTGATTATCAAGCTCCTGTGAATTTACGTTTTGACGATACAAATCCTGAGAAAGAAGAGCAGGAATTTGTGGACGCGATAAAACGTGACGTAGAATGGCTTGGATATCAGTGGGAAAGCGAATGTTATGCTTCTGATTATTTCCAGCAATTGTATGATTGGGCGGTTGAATTTATCAAAAAAGGAAAAGCCTATGTTGACAGTCAATCTTCGGAAGCGATGGCCGAGCAAAAAGGAACACCGACAACGCTAGGAACCGATTCACCTTTCAGAAATCGTTCTGTGGAAGAAAATCTAGATTTATTCGAAAGAATGAAAAGCGGAGAATTCCCAGAAGGCACACATATTTTGCGTGCAAAAATTGACATGAAATCGACGAATATGTTGATGCGTGACCCAATTATGTACCGAATTTTGCACAAAGACCACCACAGAACCGGAAGCAATTGGAAAATTTATCCGATGTATGACTGGGCTCACGGTGAAAGCGATTATTTGGAAGGCATTTCACACTCGTTTTGTACGCTTGAATTTTTGCCTCACAGAGAATTATACGATTGGTTTTTAGACCAAATTTATGATGACAACAAGATTCGTCCGAAGCAAAGGGAATTTGCAAGGCGTAATCTTTCGCATACGGTTGTTAGCAAGAGAAAATTACAGCAATTGGTTAAGGAAAAGCATGTTGAAAGTTGGGATGATCCAAGAATGTCGACGATTTCTGGATTGAGAAGACGTGGTTATACGGCTAATTCTTTGCGTAATTTTGCCAATACTATCGGAATTGCGAAACGCGATAACTTGATTGATATTTCAGTTTTGGAATTCTGCATTCGTGAAGATTTGAACAAAACAGCGCCAAGAGTTATGGCAGTTTTAGATCCGGTGAAAGTGGTGATTACCAATTATCCTGAAGGAAAAGAGGAATGGCTTGATGCTGAAAATAACCAGGAAGATGAAAACGCTGGTTTCAGAAAAGTGCCTTTTTCAAGAGAAATTTATATTGAAAGAGAAGACTTTTTAGAAGAAGCAACCGGCAAGTTTTTCCGTTTGACTTTAGGCAAAGAAGTGCGTTTGAAAAATGCGTATATCATCAAAGGAGAAAGTGTTGTAAAAGATGCTGACGGAACTATTACTGAAATTCACGTTACCTACGACACCGACAGTTTAAGCGGAAGCGGGACGGAAGCAAGCCAAAGAAAAGTGTCTGGAACCTTACACTGGGTTTCGATTTCACACGCGATCAAAGCTGAAATTCGTTTGTATGACAGACTTTTTAATGATGAATCGCCTGATACACATAAAGGAAAAGATTTCTTGGAATTTGTGAATCCGAATTCATTGCAGGTGATTACCGGATATTTAGAGCCAAGCCTGAAAGATGCTAAAAATGAAGATAAATTCCAATTCCAAAGATTGGGTTATTTTACTGTAGATAAGGATTCTACGGATAATAAATTAGTTATCAACAGAACTGTTGCGCTAAAAGATTCTTGGGAAGAAAAGGGTAAAAAAGAAGAAAACAGCATCAATAATTCTTTGAAAGAGATCAACAAATATTTCAAAGTGGGGACGGATGAAGAGCGAAATGCGGTTGAAAAATCAATAGGAGCGGAGCTTGCAACCGTTTCTAATTTCAGTTTGTTGCAAAATTCATTGAAGAAAAACATCAACAATAATAAGAGTTCATTGTTGTTTTCTAATTTCCTTTTGAAGTATTCTAATTTGAAAACTTCGGATATTGAAGTGGAAACTTTGCATAAATTGTATTCTATGTCGTTGAAAAGCGAATCGCCGTTTGTAAGATTTGAAGTGATTCAGAATTTAAAGAAAGATGAAGTTAATTTTGGAGAATTTTCTGAGCAGATTTCGGATTTGAAAAAAAGTGAGAAAAGTGAATTGGTTTTAAATTTGCTTTCTGAATTTTAACGCAAAGGGCAGAAAGTTTTTTCGCAAAGTTTTGAAAGACTTTTGAGAATTCAACTAATAGATTTTATATATGAAAGCTTCCTTAATCGGAAGCTTTTTCTATTATTGTCAATTTCTATTGAAGTAAGGAAATATATAGTTTTTCGCAATTAAAATCGCCTTTCATAATTTGTTTTTAAGGGGGTTTCTAAAACTTTGAATGGTAATTTATAGTATGAACATTGATGTTTTTTTAAATGGCTTTATTTTCGTTTTTAAGTTCGCAAACTTGTAAAAGTGAAAAAGAAGCCTGAAAGATTGTGTGTTTAACCCTGATGCTTGAAATTATCCTTTTTTTATTTTTTTTTAAAAAAAGATAATTCATGCAGCAGGAACATGATTTAAAAAATTCGGAAGTTTGGTTCATAAAAAACTAAAAAATACTTTAACTGCTCATTAACACGCAAATGTTAAAATTAAACGTAACTTTAAATTATTAACCAAAAAACAATATAGTTATGTCAAAAGGAAATGCAATTATCGGAATTTTAGCTGGAGCAGCAATTGGAGCAGCAGTAGGAGTTTTATTCGCACCGGACAAAGGTGATAAAACTAGAAAAAAAATAAAAGATGGTTTTGATAGCCAAAAAGATGAATTGACAAACAAATTCAATTCGCTTTCAGAGCAAGTGAAAAGCAAATTTTCAAAAGCAAAAGTTGATTTAGAGACTGGTTTTGACGATTTAGTAGCAAACGCACAAGACACGAAAGAAGATGTGATTGCGGCTTTAGAGAAAAAATTGACTGACTTGAAAGCTCAGGCGCAAGCGGCAACTGACAAAAAATAAAAACCAGGCTTTATGGCATTTGAAAAAATAAAAGAAAACACCGACGAATTGCAAGACAGAGCCAAAGAGTTTTTAGATGCAAATATTGCGTACTACAAACTTTATGGTTTTAAGATTGCAATGAAATCAACAACATTAATGCTTAAGTTATTTTTGCTGAGCGTAATGTTGGTGATTGTAACCCTATTTTTTTCGATTGCTTTGGCGCTGGCGATTGGATATGGTCTTGACAATTTTGCGTATGGATTTTTAATTGTTGGAGCAATTTATTTGGTTCTTGCCATTTTGGTCTATTATGTTCAAGATAAGATTGTTGAAGGTCCGATTTTGAGAACTTTCTCTAAGATGCTTTTCAAAAAATATTAAAAATATAGTTATGGAAATTACAAAAACGTATGCTTCGTATGAAGAGATCAATAGAGAATTACAAATTCTTAAAGTTGAAAAAGACTTGGCTTATGAAAAAATGCATTTGAGTTTCAGTGAAACCAAAGACAGTTTTACCGCCAAAAACATTGTTGGAACGGTTCCTGGAATTGCCTTGAATATTATCGGCGCTTTGTCTGGACCTTTGAAGAATGTGGGAATAGCATATCTGACGAAAAAGATATTTCGTTTATAGAAACAAAAAAGAGGCTTTTAAGGCCTCTTTTTTTATTTGTTACACTAAGTCAGTATCTTCTGGATTTTCTTTATCTCGTGCTTTTGATTGCTCTGATTGATTAAAGTCAGTCATGCTTCGTTTTACTTCTTGACCAGAATCTTTTTTCTTTTGATAACGTTTCATCGATTCGCCCACTTGATTTGAAGCTGTGAACGACGCTACCATATTGTTTAGCATATCGCTTCCGGCTTGCGGAGAGTTAGGCAAAAGAATCAGGTTAGAATTAGCATCAGCGCCAATTGCCTGCAATGTATCATAATGTTGCGTCACAACGATTAAGGCAGAAGCTTCTTGCGAATTAATTCCCACTTTATTCAAGATATCAACACTTTCTACCAAACCTCTTGCAATTTCACGTCTTTGATCAGCAATACCTTGGCCTTGCAATCTTTTGCTTTCAGCTTCGGCTTTTGCTTTCGCCACGATTCTGATTCGTCCAGCTTCTGCTTCATATTCTGCAGCTGATTTTTCTCTGTCGGCAGCATTGATTCTGTTCATTGCATTTTTAACTTGGATGTCTGGGTCAATATCCGTAATCAAAGTGTTAATAATGTCATATCCATAAGTAGTCATCGCTTCGTTCAATTCACGTTTTACCGCGATGGCAATATCGTCTTTTCTTTCAAAAACATCGTCTAATTTCAGCTTTGGAACTTCGGCACGAACCACGTCGAAAACATAAGAAGTGATTTGGTCGTGAGGATATTCTAGTTTGTAAAAAGCTTCATAAACTTTGTCCTGGATAACTTTAAACTGAACCGAAACCTTCATTTTCACAAACACATTTTCTTTAGTTTTTGTTTCAATGATTACGTCAAGCTGTTGAATTTTCAAATTTATTTTTCCTGCGATTTTATCCATAACTGGAATTTTCAATTGCAAACCCGATTGACGGATGCTTTGGAATTTCCCAAAACGTTCCACGATGGCAGAAGTTTGTTGTTTTACCGTGAAAAATGATGATAAGAAGATAAATAAGGCGAAGAATAAAATAACATACAAAGGAATGTTGTCCATAATACAGTGTTTAAAAGTTAATTCGGTTAAGATATAAAAAAAGCCTCTCATTAAGAAAGGCTTAGTAATTTATTTCTAGAATCTTGTCATTCCTACGAAGGAGAAAAAATGAAATTATTTTAAAGTTTCAATCGCTTTATTAATTCTGGCAATCGTTTCTTCTTTTCCAATGATGCTGATAATGTCAAATAGGTGAGGACCTTTCAAAGATCCGACTAAACTCAATCTTAATGGTTGCATGATTTTCCCCATCCCGATTTCGTTTTCTGTCATCCAAGCTTTGACCGTGTTTTCCACATTTTCTGTGGAAAAATCTAAAGTGTTTTCTAAAACTCCGATTAAATTTTTCATTAATTCTGCCGTTTCGGGTTTCCAATTTTTCGTAGCTTTTTCATCATAAGAAGTAGGCGCTTCAAAAAAGAATTCAGATAAATCCCAAAGCTCAGAAGCAAATGTCGCGCGTTCTTTGACTAAGCGAACAATTTCTGTAACGGTTTCAATCGGTCGGTTGATTCCTTTTTCTAACAATGTATGCGAAAGTTGATGCGCCAAAACTTCGTTGTCTGCTCTCTGAAAATATTGGTGGTTGAACCATTTATTTTTCTCTGGGTCAAATTTTGCTCCAGCTTTATGAACTCTTCCTAAGTTAAAAATATTTACCAATTCGTCAAGCGTAAACAATTCTTGATCGGTTCCTGAACTCCAACCTAATAATGCCAAGAAGTTGATAACCGCCTCTGGCAAAAATCCTTTTTCTCTATATCCTGAAGAAGTTTCACCTGATTTTGGGTCTTTCCATTCCAAAGGAAATACTGGAAATCCAAGTTTGTCTCCGTCTCTTTTTGACAATTTTCCGTTTCCAACAGGTTTTAAAATCAATGGTAAATGCGCAAATTCTGGAGCTTCCCAATTGAATGCTCTGTATAATAAAACATGCAAAGGCATTGAAGGAAGCCATTCTTCACCACGAATCACGTGCGAAGTTTCCATCAAATAGTCGTCCACGATGTTGGCCAAATGATACGTCGGCATTCCGTCACTTTTGAACAAAACTTTATCGTCTAAAAGATTTGTGTCAAATTTCACCTCGCCACGAATCATGTCTTTCAATTGCAATAGCTCGCCAACCGGAGTTTTAAAACGAATTACATAGTCTTCTCCATCCAAAATTCGTTTGGCAGTTGTTGGAGCATCATTCGTTAATGAATTGTCTAATTGCTCACGATTGCTGTGATTGTAGATAAATGTCTTTCCGTTTTCTTCATCCGTTTTACGCAATTTATCCAAGTCTTCTGCGGTATCAAATGCGTAGTAAGCCCAACCCGAATCAATCAATTGGTCAGCATATTCTTTGTACAAATCTTTTCTTTCGCTCTGACGGTAAGGACCAAACTTTTCGTTTTTCCCAACGGTTTCATCAGGAGCAATTCCAAGCCATTCAAGGGCTTCCAAAATATATTTTTCCGCACCAGGAACAAAACGGTTTTGGTCAGTGTCTTCCACACGAAGATAGAAAACGCCACCGTGTTTTTTAGCAAATAAATAATTGAAAAGGGCAGTTCTCACGCCACCAATATGCAAAGGTCCAGTCGGACTTGGGGCAAAACGAACACGAATTTGTTTTGACATTTTTATTGAATTTTGATGCAAAGATACGATTTTAGGCAAAAGTCGTTAGCCAAAAGTCAAAAGTTGAGCACAAGAATCTAAACTTTTGGCTTTTGCCTATTTTCTATTGCCTAATCAAAGAATCATTCTGAAACCTTTAAAGTCAGTTTTGATTTTGGAATAAGAAGTAATGGAATTGCTTAATTTTTCTGAAAGTGTTTCTTCGATATAATTTTTAATCAAATCTGGTTTTGATTCATAATATTGTTCGACCAACAAGCTATTGTAATTGGAATTTTCATTATTGAAAGCAAAAAGAGGAAAACCTTCTTTCATCAATAAAAAGTTGATTAAAAGGCGCCCAGTTCGTTTGTTACCATCAACAAAAGGTTGGTGAAGCCAGATTTCTTGTGCCAAATAAACTGATTTATCTAAAACTGATTTTTCGCTCTTATTTACAGTTTCAATTAATTCCTCCATATTTTTATTTACATTTTCTGGAGAACTCAACGGCATAATTTGTTCTTTTTCAATTCCGTTTTGCTTGATGGAAATTACATTTTGGCTTACTTTAAATTGATTTTGAAGCTGTCCTTTTTCTTTTGCATTCAAATAATAATCTTCGTTCCAAAGGCTGTTTAAAGCCAACCAATTTAATTCCAAAATTAATTTTGTAGAAAGTTCTTCGTTGGTTCTAACTGCCAAAAGCATTCTTTTCAACGCACGATACATTCCTTTTTGTTCCAAAACATCTGAAGTTCTGATATTGTTTCCAGAAATGGTATCACTTTTAAATAGTTCTGTGGTTTGCATAAGCGAAAGTCGGTTTCCTTCTAATTTATTTGTAGCATAAACATACTCATACAATAATGCTTGTTCTTGTTCTAAAGACAGCGTCACATTGATTTTTTTATACTGTTCTAATAAATTATTTAGCTTTTCCATTTGACTTTGTTATATGTAAAAATACGAAGTTTTAGGCAAAAGATGTCAGCCAAGAGGCAAAAGTTGCGCGTTAGATTTTAACTTTTGCCTCTTGGCTAATCTCTATTGGCTTAATAAACTAAAAATCACTACTTTTATCGGTTATAAAGAAACCATACAAGATTTTGGAAAATAAAGCATTGATATACGACAAATTAGAAGCTTTCATCAAGAAGTTTTACACCAATGAACTACTTAAAGGATTAATTTTCTTCGTAGGTTTAGGATTGCTGTATTTGCTTTTTACGTTGTTCGTGGAATATTTTCTGTGGCTGAAACCTGCGGGAAGAACCATTTTGTTTTGGACATTTATTGTCGTGGAACTTTTTCTTTTGTTCCGATTTATCTTGTTTCCGATATTCAAATTGTTCAAGCTTCAAAAAGGAATCAATTATGAAGAAGCTTCCAATATCATCGGAAACCATTTTTCTGAAGTTAATGACAAGCTTAAGAATTTCCTGCAGTTGTCAAACGATTCCAACCAATCCGAATTATTGCTAGCTTCGATTGACCAGAAAGCGCAAACTTTAAATCCAATTCCTTTTAGCAATGCCGTAAATTTTAAAGGAAATTTAAAATACCTTCCTTGGGCAATTATCCCGATTTTGTTTTTTGCCTTTTTTATGATTTCCGGAAACAGCGATGTGATTACGCAAAGTTTCAATCGGGTAGTGCGGTACAACGAACGATTTTCGCCGCCGGCACCTTTTGCTTTTGTGGTGACAAATCCATCGTTGCAAACTGAACAAGGAAATGATTTTGTATTACAAGTAAAATCGCAGGGAAAAGTCGTTCCAGAAAATGCAATGATATTTATCGATGGCGAAAGCTATTTTATGGAAAGCACCAAACCGGGAGTTTTTGAATACAAATTTTCGAAGCCAACCAAAAATGTAAATTTCCACATTGAATCAAATGAAGTGACCACCAAAGATTTTGAATTGGCTGTTGTGGCTGTTCCAACAATTGCAAATTTTGAAATGGTTTTAAATTTTCCTTCGTATTTGAAAAAGAAATCAGAAGTAATTCAAGGTTCTGGAAATGCAATTGTTCCGGAAGGCACAAAAGTCACTTGGAAAATTGCCACTTTGGCCACAAAATCTGTGGAATGGTCTGATTTAAAAACAATTACGCCTTTTTCTTCCAATGAAAATACATTTCAAATCACAAAAAGCATCAATCAGAACACAGAATACCAAATTTTGACGTCAAATGCCAAAGTGAAGCATTACGAAAAACTGAATTATCAGATTTCAATCATTAAAGATCAGTTCCCAACGATTGCTGCGAACAACGCTCCGGATAGTTTGAAATTGAATCAAAATGTAGTGGTTGGCCAAGTTTCTGATGACAACGGATTATCTAAATTGCAGATTGTTTTTTATCCAAAGAACAAAAATAACGAAGCTAAGAAAATGGCTTTGCCGGTGAAGAAAGATGTTTTTGATCAATTCGTATTTTCGTTTCCAGGAAATCTTCCGGTGGAAGAAGGTGTTTCGTATGAATATTATTTCGAGGTTTTTGACAACGATGCTTTGCATAATTTTAAGTCAACGAAATCTTCTGTTTTTGCGGATAGAATCGCTACGGTCGAAGAAAAAGAGGAACAGAATTTGCAACAGCAAAATGACAATATCAAGAGCTTAGAAAATTCTATAAAAAATAAAGACAAGCAATTAACCGAAATCGACAAGCTTCAAAAATTAGGAAAAGAAAAGACAAATCTGGAATTTAAAGACCAGCAAAAAGTCAATGATTTTATCCAACGTCAGAAGCAACAAGAGCAAATGATGAAGGAGTTTTCTAAAAAGATGGAAGACAATCTGGATAAATTTAAGACCGATAAAAAAGATGAATTCAAGGAAGAATTGAAAGAACGTTTAGAAAAAGCAAACAAAGAAATCGAAAAGAATGAAAAACTTTTGGACGAATTAAAAAAGCTTTCAGAGAAATTAAAAGAAGAAGAGCTTTTTGAAAAGATAGATAAGTTCAAACAAAGTTCTAAAAACCAAACTAAGAATTTGGAACAATTGGTAGAACTTACGAAGAAATATTATGTAGAAAAAAAGGCGGAACAATTAGCATACAAGTTAGATAAGCTTTCTGAAAAGCAAGATAAATTAGCTAATGATGAAAAGCAAAATTCAGCTGAAAAGCAAAACGAAATCAATAAAGAATTTGATAAGATTCAGGAAGAATTGGACCAATTAGAGAAAGACAATAAAGAATTAAAAGCTCCGATGGATATTCCGAAAGACGAACAGACTGAGAAAAGCATCGATGAAGATTTGAAGAAAGCTTCTGAGGAATTACAGAAAGATAAAAAAGATAAGGCAAAGCCAAAACAGAAAAGCGCTTCTCAAAAGATGAAAAAAATGAGCGGTGCCATGATGGAAGCAATGGCTGGCGGTGAAATGGAACAATTGGAAGAAGATGTAAAAATGCTTCGCCAAATATTAGATAATCTTTTGGCATATTCTTTCTCGCAGGAAGATTTGATGAATAGTTTTAAAGGCATGAAAAAGGCGTCGCTTTCGTATAATAAAAACCTGAAATTTCAGCAAGATTTGAAACAGCAGTTCAAGCACGTGGACGATAGTTTGTTTGCCATGTCATTACGTAATCCAAAGTTGGGAGAAAATATTACGACTGAAATCGGGAACGTACATTACAATGTTGACAAAGCTTTAGAGGTTTTGGCAGAGGCGCAAATTCCAAAGGGCGTTTCGCACCAGCAATATGCGGTTGCATCTTCGAATAAGTTAGCTGATTTTTTGAGCGAAACTTTAAACAGCATGCAGATGCAAATGCAGATGCAAGGACAAGGAACTGGGAAGCCAAAACCAGGGCAAGGACAAGGCATGCAACTTCCAGATATTATCCAAAAACAGCAAGGTCTTGGAGAAAAGATGAAAGACGGAATGAAGAAAGGTGAAAAGCCCGGAGAAAAAGAAGGCGAAGGCAAGAATGGTAAATCGGGTAATGAAGGCAAAGATGGTAAATCAAAAGGAAATGAAGGTGAAAGTGGTGAAGATGGCGAAGGCGACGCTGGAAAAGTTTTAGAGATTTATAAAGAGCAACAACGCCTTCGTGAAGCATTGCAAAAAGCTTTAGAAAAAGAAGGAATGGGAGGCAACGGTCAGAATGCGTTAAATCAAATGAAACAGATTGAAAAAGATTTGCTGAACAAAGGTTTTAAAAACGAAACGCTTCAAAAAATGTTGAATTTGAAACACGAGCTTTTGAAATTAGACAACGCCATCCAACAGCAAGGAGAAGAAAACAAGCGCCAATCACAAACGAATAAAAAAGATTTCAATAATCAAACAAATGCTGTTTCGCCTGCGTTAAAGCAATATTTAAACAGCATTGAAATATTAAACAGACAAACACTACCTTTGCGGCCGAATTACAACCAAAAGGTTCAAGAATATTTTAGAAAAGATGATTAGTTTTAATTACGAAACAGACTTTGAATTATCAGACGAAACCGCCATTTCAGATTGGCTTTCGCAAGTGATTTTATCAGAGTCAAAAAAGGAAGGCGATATCAATTATATTTTTTGTGACGATGAATATCTTCATAAAATAAATATGCAATATCTTAATCACGATACACTAACTGATATCATTAGTTTTGATGATTGCGTAGGTAATCTATTGAATGGTGATATCTTTATTTCTGTCGAAAGAGTTGCTGACAATGCCCAAGATTTCGAAGTAAGTTTTGATGAAGAACTAAAAAGGGTTTTGGCTCACGGCATTCTCCATTTTGCAGGTTATAAAGACAAATCAGAAGAAGACGAACTTAAAATGCGTCAAAAGGAAGAAGAGAAAATAGCAATGTTCCACGTGAAACAATAGCTTAAATACCTTCTTAAAAATAGAATATACGATTAACGTTCCACGTGGAACAAAACAAGATTTCTGCGAAAGCTGAAGTCGAAAGGAAAAGAAAAATGTTTCAAGACACATACGATGTAATTGTTGTTGGAGCCGGCCACGCTGGTTCAGAAGCCGCCGCGGCAGCGGCGAATTTGGGTTCGAAAACTTTATTGGTAACAATGAGTTTGCAGAACATCGCGCAGATGTCATGCAATCCTGCCATGGGCGGAATTGCAAAAGGACAAATCGTGAGAGAAATTGATGCTTTGGGAGGATATTCCGGAATTGTTTCTGACAAGACCGCAATCCAATTCAAAATGCTTAACAAATCAAAAGGCCCAGCAATGTGGTCGCCGAGAGTTCAAAGTGACAGAATGCGTTTTGCAGAAGAATGGAGGCTGATGTTGGAAGCCACTCCGAATCTTGATTTCTACCAAGAAATGGTTAAAGGATTAATTATTGAAAACGGAAAAATTGCCGGGATCAGAACTTCGCTTGGAGTTGAAATTAGATCAAAATCGGTTGTTCTGACCAACGGAACTTTCTTGAACGGATTGATTCACATCGGAGAAAAACAATTTGGTGGAGGTAGAGCAGGAGAAAGTGCCGCTTACGGAATTACCGAAGATTTGGTTCGTGCAGGATTTACGGCAGGAAGAATGAAAACCGGAACGCCACCACGTGTTGATGGACGTTCTTTGGATTATTCAAAAATGGAAGAACAGCCTGGAGATGTAAATCCAGATAAGTTTTCATATTCAGATATTACAAAGCCTTTATCGGTTCAAAAGTCGTGTCACATGACGTACACTTCGTTGCAAGTCCACGATTTGTTGCGTGAAGGATTTGACCGTTCGCCAATGTTTAACGGAAGAATTCAATCGCTTGGGCCAAGATATTGTCCGTCAATTGAAGATAAAATCAACCGTTTTGCAGATAAGGACAGGCATCAGTTGTTTGTTGAGCCAGAAGGATGGAATACCTGCGAAGTTTATGTAAACGGATTTTCAACATCGCTTCCTGAAGAGGTTCAGTTTAAAGCATTGCGTTCTGTTGTTGGTTTTGAAAAGGTGAAATTCTTCCGTCCTGGTTATGCTATTGAGTACGATTATTTTCCACCAACGCAGTTGAAACATACACTTGAAACAAAGCTTGTTGAAGGTTTATACTTCGCCGGTCAAATCAACGGAACAACAGGTTACGAAGAAGCGGCGTCGCAAGGTTTAATGGCAGGAATCAATGCGCATTTGAAAGTACATGAAAAAGCGCCGTTGATTTTGAAAAGAGACGAAGCGTATATCGGTGTTTTAATTGACGATTTAATTACAAAAGGAACAGAAGAACCCTACAGAATGTTTACTTCTCGTGCTGAATATAGAACACTTTTAAGGCAAGATAATGCTGATTTCAGGTTGACGCCAATGTCGCATGAAATTGGTCTAGCATCTGAAGCGCGTTTGAGAAGGATGGAGAAGAAGCTAAAAGATTCTGAAGCGCTAGTAAATTATTTCAAAGAAACTAGCGTTACGGTCGCAGAAACAAATCCTATTTTAGAAGAAAAGGGCTCTGCTTTGATCAACCAATCTGATAAAATGTTCAAAGTCTTTTCGCGTCCGCAAATTGATTTAAACGATATGTTGAAGTTTGAGAAAGTAGCGAAATTTGTAGAAGAAAATGATTTTGATAGAGAAGTCTTAGAGCAAGCGGAAATCCAAGTGAAATATTCTGGCTATATCGAAAAGGAAAGAAACAATGCAGATAAATTGACCCGCTTGGAAGATGTAAAGATTCCGGATTCATTCGACTACGATAAAATAAAATCGCTGTCGCATGAAGCGCGTGAGAAGTTTAAAAAAATTCGTCCAGTTACTTTGTCGCAGGCTTCACGAATCAGTGGCGTTTCGCCGAGCGACATTTCTGTGTTATTAATTCATATGGGTAGGTAAATGTTCCACGTGAAACTAAATATTAAAAACCGCAGTATTAAAGGGCTTGCAATGATTTGCATTCCCTTTTTTGTTTTTAGTTGTATTCCGGTTAAGACAAATCCTGTGATTGCAGATTATCATATTTTAAATTCAATGCTGAATACATTGAATGAAAAAAATAAAGATGGCATTTTTATTTTTGAAAACCATCGAATGTCTGGCTCGTTTCAATCGTTCCTAGTTCAAAAGCTGAATCCTACTAATAAAAAAGAAAATAGAGATTTCCAGGTTACTTTAGAAAGTACAAAATTTATAATTTCAGTTTTGGATCAGAGAGAAACAGAAATGTATATTGATTTATCTGATGTTTTTAGACTGGCTGCAAAACCAGGTTTGGTAAAAAGTGGTGATGAAAAATCATACGTTGCCATCACAGTCAAAACTCCAGATGGAGAAGACTGCTTAAAAAATAATTCGCTTTATCAAAATATTGTCTTGAAATATTTGAAAAACTTAAAGCAAGAATATAAAGAATCATAATATGAAGTTTCACGTGGAACAAATTGCCAAATCGCCCGTCATCAAAAGGATTTTATTCTTTTTGATAACTTTTTTAGTATTGCAAAGTTGTATTGGTGCTAAAGCCGGCTATCAAATCGACGACTATTATGTTTCTGAAAACGGCAAAGAAATCCTTGGGACGAAACCATTGAATGCATTCATATTTGAGAATAATTTGAAAAATCTTCCTTTTGAACAGTTTCTAGCGGTTAAATATAAATTAGACAGTTATCTCACGCGCGACTTTTGGATTACGATCGATAACAACAGATATAAGTTGCTGATTTATGATTACGCAGAATTTGATAAATATTTTGGTACTGCAAATTTTGCAGCGGTTGATCAAGAAAATATAGCGAATATCGTGGGTGGACAACCAAAATTTATTGCAATTTCTATGATTAATGATGCCAATGAAGATTGCCTTTCTGATAAATCGATATTCCAAAATATGGCAATTAATTATTTGAAAAAATTGAAAGACGAATATATTTCCATTAAATAATTCATGAATACAAAACACTTTCTTACCGTTAAAGACAATTCTGTTTCAAAGGAAATTTTTGAATTGTTACATGATGAAAATTTAGACATGCTCATCACTTCACCAAAGCCTGAAGAAGATAAATTAGGAAAATATTACGAAAGCGATGATTATATTTCCCATACCGATGGAAAACGTTCGCTTTTTGAAAAAGCATATCATTTTATTAAAAATATTGCTCTTAAAAATAAGCTATCCTTGATAAATAATTTGAATGAATCAAAAGGAAGTCTTCTAGATATCGGTGCGGGAACTGGAGATTTTCTACTCGTTGCAAAAGATAATGGCTGGAAATCTATAGGAATTGAACCAAGTGAAAAGGCTAGAACTATTGCAAAATCGAAAGGAGTGGAGTTGAAATCGAGACTTTCTGAATTTGAAAATCATTCGTTTGATGTAATTACAATGTGGCACGTTTTAGAACACGTTCCAAATTTAGATGAACAGATTCAAGAATTAAAAAGATTGGTCAAGCCAAATGGTTCGATAGTTATTGCAGTTCCAAATTTTAAATCATACGATGCAAATTATTACAAAGAATTTTGGGCTGCTTATGACGTGCCAAGACATCTTTGGCATTTTTCAAAAACTGCAATTGAAAAGTTATTTGCAAAGGAAGATTTAGAATTAGTAAAAATTCTTCCGATGAAATTTGACTCATTTTATGTGAGCTTGCTTTCTGAAAAATACAAAACTGGTAAAATGAATTACCTGAAAGCTTTTTCAATCGGATTAAAGTCAAATTTGAAAGCGAAAAACAATTTTGAGTTTTCTTCACATATTTACGTCATAAAAAACGCTAAAAACTAATTTAAAAACATCTTTTTAATTATTTTCAAGTAAAACATACAAATATATTGCCGTTTTTAGAACGTTGCTTAAAACGCTTTATTTGAATCCGTTTTTCATAGCTTTAAATGATTGTTGTTTTTAAACCTATCAATAAATCTTATACCTTGAAATAACCTAAAAATTTTGTCAAAATTCGCTGTTTAGTCATTTATAAATTATTTTTCCTATTTTTGAACAAAATTAAAAATCAATAGAATCTAGAATGAAAAAATCAATAGTAGTTATCGCCATTGCAGCAATGCTTTTTTCTTGCAATAAATCAGAGTCAACAGCAACTTCAGAAAAAACAGCTTACATCGATACCGTTAAATTAATGGATGAGTATACAGAATCGAAAGATCTGCAAGCTAAGTTCAAAGAGAAATCTGAAGTAATGGGCAAGGAATTAGAAGCTGAAATCAAAAAATTCCAAGACGAAGCTGCTAATTTCCAAAGAAATGCGCAAGCAAACGGTCAGCAATGGGCACAGCAGAAAGGAGCAGAGCTTCAAAAAAGAGAGCAACAATTGCAATATGCACAACAAGCAATGGGACAGCAATTGCAAAAAGAAGGTGGTGCTGAAAGAGACTCTCTTGTTGAAAAAGTAAGAAAATACATTAAAGACTACGGCAAGAAAAACGGTTACGCATACATCTACGGTACAGGTGACGCGGCAAGCGTTCTGTATGCAAAAGAGCAATATGACATTACTGCAAAAGTTGTTAAAGAATTGAATGACAACTATAAAGCGCCAGCAAAAACTGAAGAAAAAGTAGAAGCTAAGCCTGAAGGCGAAGTTAAAAAATAATAAAATTAAATGCCTTCCTTTGCGAGGGCATTTTTTTTGAAGCTATTCCCGCTTTCCACTAAAATCGGGGGTAGTGACGCAGTTTGTCATTACCAAAATTGTGAAAACTTAATTAACCTTAATTTCTTAGTGGTTCAAAAATTTATAACTTGCAAAAAAATAAAAGCCAAATGCAAGAAATCTCACAAGCAGCATGTTACACTTTAAAGTTCATCAACCAAACCCAGCGCTCGATTTTCTTAACTGGAAAAGCGGGAACAGGAAAGACAACTTTGCTTCGTGAAATTATCCAATCTACACACAAAAACACAGTCGTTGTCGCGCCAACCGGAATCGCAGCTTTAAATGCCGGCGGTGTCACGATTCACTCGATGTTCCAGCTTCCTTTTGCTGGATTTATACCAGATTTCAATACTCCAGAACAATTTTCAGGCGGTGTAAATTTTGAAACAAAAAGCACTTTGGTCCGCCATTTTAGAATGAACGGAATCAAAAAAGCCGTAATCCAAAACATGGAATTGCTGATTATAGACGAAGTCAGCATGCTACGCGCCGATCTTTTAGATGCTATCGATTTTACAATGAGAAGCATACGGAAGAAAAACGACCAGCCATTTGGTGGCGTTCAGGTTTTATTCATCGGAGATTTATTGCAATTGCCACCCGTAATCCGCAACGAAGAGTGGGAAACACTTAGAAAATATTATAACGGAAAATTTTTTTTCCATTCGCATGTAATGCAACAATATCCGCCGCTTTACATCGAACTTTCCAAGATTTTTCGCCAGACGGATGACAAGTTTATCAATATCCTGAACAATCTCCGCAACAATAGAATCGATGCGGAAGATATCAAAAGCCTGAATCAATTTGTAAAACCAAATTTCGACCTGAAAGAGAACAAAGGATATATCACTTTGACGACGCACAATCACAAAGCAGATTCGATGAACGCGCAGTCTTTGCAAGATCTGGAAGGAAAATTAGTCACATTTCAACCCGAGATTATTGGTGATTTTCCAGAAAAAATTTTTCCAGTGGAACAGTCATTGCAATTGAAAATCGGAGCACAGGTCATGTTTGTCAAAAATGATCTTTCCCAAGAAAAGAATTATTTCAACGGAAAGATGGGAATTATAAAATCGCTTTCTGAGCGCGAAATCTTGGTGTATTTTCCTGAAGAGAAAAAAACTATCGAAGTAGAACGCTATGAATGGAAGAACATTAGGTATTTTATTGACCCAAATACCAAGGAAGTTGACGAAGAAGTTCTGGGCACTTTTACGCATTATCCGCTGAAATTAGCGTGGGCGATTACGGTTCATAAAAGTCAGGGTCTGACTTTCGACAAAGCGGCAATCGATGTTTCGCAAGTTTTCATGCCCGGACAGGCTTATGTTGCGCTTTCACGACTTCGTTCGCTAGAAGGGCTTATTTTGCTTTCTCCGTTGCAAATGAATGGCATTTCAAACGATCAAGATGTAATGTCGTATTCCAACAACAAAGCTTCGGAAGACTTGCTCTCACAGTCTTTACAGAAAGAAACGATGCGTTTTGTACATAACTATTTGAGAAACAGCTTTGATTGGGCCACTTTGTCGCAAGAATGGCGCAACCATCAATACAGTTACAACGGCGACGCTGAAAAGTCAGAGAAATCAAAGCACATGAACTGGGCAAAACGCCAAGCTCAAATTATTGACGAAATCGTAGAACCGGCGTCAAAATTCATGCGCCAGATTGATAAATTGTTCCACGAGGAAACGGTTAACGTTCAATTTATTTTGGAACGAATCAACGCGGCTTACGAGTATTTTTTCAAGACGATGGATTCCTTGGAATTTGAAATCCTTTGGAAATTGGAAGAAGTAAAACGCGTCAAAAAAGCAAAGCAGTTTTTCCAAGAATTATATGCTTTGGAAGAAATGCACACCAAAGCGGTATTGCGTTTGATGAAAGCCAAACAGCTGATTGAAATCGTAGCAACTAACAAAGAAATCTGCAAGGAAAACTTAGATTCGCCAGAAATTAAGTTGTACAAATTCAAAAAACTAGAATTTATCAAAGAAGAATTCAAGCGCACGCACGCAACTTTAGTAGAAGAAAATTACGAAGTCGAACGCTATCTTCCGAAGAAAAAAGAAAAGAAAGAGCCGAAAAAATCTACGGTGGAAGAAACCTATGAACTTTGGATACAGAAAAACACCATCAAAGAAATCGCCGGAATTCGAAAACTGACACCAACAACAATTGCAGGCCATATCGCCAAACTTATCGAAGCAGAAAAAATCAATATTACAGATGTTTTGCCTGATGAAAGAATTCGGGAAATTGCGGTGATTTTCAAAGGTTACAATGAAGAATCGCTGACGCCGATGAAAGAAAAATACGGAGAAAAATTTACTTGGGACGAATTGAAATTTTATAAGGCGAGCTTGAAGAATTAACGAGAAAATAAATTCCTTCCGAAATACGTTTCTAATGCATAAAATAAAATCCTAATACAGATGGAATAAAGTAGATCACAATCGTTCTCGCTCCATCGTAATCTTTTGCAATTCTTTGACCAAAAAGCAAAAGCAAAAGTGTGATACAAGAAACTGTTAACCCATAACGTGCTAATTCAGTAGCTTGATCATTTATAAGCATTTGTATAAACCCAGTAAGACACAATATCCCCGCAATGATTTCCAAAACCAAAATCAGCATCAGCGAATGCGGCACATGATTTTTGATGAACGTTTTCTCAAAATGACCTTTCAGCCAGCCGACATTTCCTTGCCAGTCGGTTACTTTGTCATATCCTGATTGTAAAAAAGTTACGGCCAAAAAAAGGAGGATTAAAATAGAAGCTGCGTTGTTCATTTTATTATTTTTTATGGATTAATCTTGTCAATTTTATGGATAAATCAGTAAGGATAATCTTTGCGTTTCCGTTTCTTTCGATGTGGTAAACGGCGTCTGAAAGTTCCTTGAAAATGTCGTTTATATTGTTTCCGTTTACGAAAGGGGCGAAATTTTCTAGCTTGAATTTTTCGACTTTCGGTTCCATGTAAACCAGGCTTGACGACTGATAATTAAGCAACAGTGCCTGACGGAACATTTCTATGCAAAAATGCAAAAATTTCTTTTGCGCTTCACGTCCCAAACCTGCAATCTGCTCGCTCCAGGCAATCAAGTCGTTTATGGCCGAAGCATTTCCTTTGGCACGAAAAGCGGCGCGAACCCACAAGACAAACCATTGCTCAAACGGTTGTTCTTCACTGTCTTCGTGCAATAAATGTAGCGCTTTGCTGAAATTTCCTTGAGCTTGGTGCGCAATTTTCTTTGCTTCGCGAGGATCAATATTTTCACGGGAAACCAAGGTTTCGACGATAATATTTTCTGGAACTCCGTTGAAGTGCAAGACTTGGCAGCGGGAACGGATGGTTTGGATAATTGATTCTTCGTCGTCAGAAATTAAGATAAAAAGTGTTCTTTCTGGCGGTTCTTCCAAGATTTTCAGGAGCTTGTTTGACGCTTCGATATTCATCTTGTCGGCCATCCAAACGATCATGATTTTATAACCGCCTTCGTAAGATTTCAGTGCTAAAGATTTTAAAACTTCTTGCGCATCTTCGACTCTGATTAATCCTTGCTTATTTTGAACTCCTAAGTATTTATACCAATCGAACAAACCTCCGTAGGGATTTTCTAGCAAAAATGTTCTCCAATCGGCTATGAAATCAAGGCTTTTAGGTTTTGATTTTACGCCTTCGGTGGAAACTGTGGGGTAAATAAAGTGCAAATCTGGGTGTGAAATGTTGTTGAATTTCACGTTACAGGCTTCATTTTCTCCGTTGTTCTCGCCGTTGAAATTTTTACATAAAACATACTGTGCATAAGCCAAGGCCATCGGTAAAGTTCCCGAACCTTCGGGGCCGACAAACAATTGTGCATGCGGAATTCTTCCCGCGTCAGCGCTTTTTGTGAGGTGGCTTTTAATGTGGTCTTGTCCGAGGATTTCTGAAAATTGCATGAGGCAAATATAAAATGAAAATTTGAAGTTAGGCGGTTTTTTACATTTCGTGGCTGATAATTCTTCTTTGCAAAAGATTTGGTCGGATAAATTGCGGGCGGAAATACTTTGGCGAAGCCCTATTTCCGAGCATCTGTCGACTTGAAACGAGTTACTTTAAGGTTGAAACGAATGACTGGAACCTTGAAATTAGCAACTGGAAGTGCGAAATCGATAACTTTGCCATCGAAACTAATTGCTGTAAGCTGGAAAGGAGCAACTATGGTAAAGAAACGACCAACTATAACTGCGAAAGCATTTTCTTTCTACAAGAATCTTATTGCTGTAAGCAAGAAAATGGCAACTATCGAACCGAGGAATTCAACTGTCAGTAAGAAATGATTTTTGGTAAGCATGATAGCAACTGCTGTTTATAAGAATGTAATTTTTATAGGAGCAAGCCAAATTTCCTTTTTAAATAAAAATTACACATCCCATAATTTTAAAGGTGTTTTGTAATGATTATTGCATTAAACTTATATTAAATTTGCATTACTCAAACGTTTTCGTAGTTTGCGAAGGAGTGATTTGGTGATTTTGAGGGATTTAATTTAAACTAAAAAAACTATATTTGTCATCCTTACAAATTAATTTATTAAAAAATTATCACAAATGAAAACTTTGAACGACTTCAATTTCAATAACAAAAAAGCACTGATTAGAGTAGATTTTAATGTTCCGTTGGACGAAAATTTTAAGGTAACAGATGCGACTCGAATTGAAGCGGCAAAGCCCACGATTGATAAAATTCTTGCTGACGGCGGGAGCGTGATCTTGATGTCACACCTTGGGAGACCGAAAGGCAAAGAGGAAAAATACTCATTAAAACATATTCTTGACAAGACTTCTGAGGTTCTTGGGCAGGAAGTAAAATTTGCTGAGGACTGCGTTGGCGAAGTTGCTGAGGCAGCAGCGAAAGATTTGAAACCAGGAGAAATCTTGCTTTTAGAAAATCTTCGTTTTTATTCAGAAGAAGAAGCTGGCGATGTTGATTTTGCTAAAAAATTAGCTTCACTTGGTGATATTTATGTGAACGATGCTTTTGGAACTGCGCACAGAGCGCACGCTTCCACTACGATTATTGCTCAGTTTTTTCCAAATGAAAAGTGTTTTGGTACGCTTTTAGCGAAGGAAATAGAAAGTTTGAATAAAGTGCTGAAAGATTCTGAGAAACCGGTAACGGCTGTTTTGGGAGGTTCAAAAGTTTCTTCAAAAATCACGGTTATTGAAAATATTTTAGACAAAGTGGATCACTTGATTATTGGCGGTGGCATGACTTTTACGTTCATTAAAGCGCAGGGCGGAAAAATTGGAGATTCAATTTGTGAAGACGATAAAATGGATTTGGCGCTAGAAATTCTAGAAAAGGCGAAGGCTAAAAATGTTCAAATTCATATTCCGGTTGATGTTGTTGCGGCGAATGATTTTTCAAATACTGCAGAAACACAAGTGGTTAACGTGAATGAAATTCCTGACGGATGGCAAGGTCTTGATGCTGGACCAGAATCATTGGAGCGTTTCAAGAAAGTGATTTTAGAATCAAAAACGATTTTGTGGAATGGTCCTCTTGGTGTTTTTGAGATGGAAAAATTTGCAAAAGGAACGATTGCTTTGGGCGAATTTATTGCAGAGGCTACGCAAAAAGGTGCTTTTTCACTAGTTGGAGGAGGCGATTCTGTTGCAGCGGTAAAACAGTTTGGATTAGAAGACAAAATGAGCTATGTTTCTACTGGTGGCGGGGCAATGCTTGAAATGCTAGAAGGAAAATCGTTGCCAGGAATTGACGCTATATTACGTTAAAAAACACAATTTTTATACTAAACCTTTTTTAAATCAGTTATAAAAAGTTAAGTTTGCAATACGCATAATTATTTGAAATATAATAAGTTATTAATTTTCAGTTATGAATAAAACAAAAATTACCTTTCTTTTAGCCCCCTTTTTCACCTTAAATATGCTTGCCCAAGATAGCCCTGTTCAAGCGGTTCCAACTCAAGAAAATTCCCCAAAATTATCTGTTTTAGATTCCATCAAAAGCACTTTCGTGGATCACGATATCGCTTCTTGCGTGGATCAAGAATGGATGAAGGAACTTTCAAACCAAGACTTGTTTAAGGAAATGGAATTTGACATCGCAAATGTCAATCCGGATGAAAAAGTGGACTACGATCTTTCTACTGATTTATTAAAAGCAAGGCTGAAGGAAATGGACGCAAAGTCGCCTTTTCATATCGAATATAACGAAGGGCTTGAAAATATCATCAAGTCGTACTTGAAAAACAGAAAGCGCTCTTATGAAAGATTGATGGCGATTTCAGAGTATTATTTCCCAATGTTTGAAGCGGCTCTTGCAAAATATGATGTTCCTTTAGAGATTAAATATTTGGCCGTTGTGGAATCAGCTTTGAATCCGCATGCGAAGTCAAGAGTGGGAGCGACAGGACTTTGGCAGTTCATGTTCGCGACTGGAAAACAATATAAATTAGACGTTTCTTCTTATATCGACGAGAGAAGCGATCCTTTAAAAGCAACTGAAGCGGCTTGCCAATATTTGTCAAATATGTACAAGATTTTTGGCGACTGGGATTTGGTTTTAGCTTCATATAATTCAGGTCCAGGAAACGTTTCAAAAGCCATCAGACGTTCTGGCGGACAGCAAAACTATTGGAATATCAGAAAATTTCTTCCAAAAGAAACCGCAGGATATGTACCGGCTTTCTTGGCAACAATGTATATCTATGAATACCACAAAGAACACGGAATCGAGCCAAAAAGAGCAGCAATCAGCTATGTGGCAACCGATACTGTGATGGTCAAAAGAGAGATGAGTTTCAAGCAGATTTCTGACTTGTTAGATATTCCTGAATCGCAGATTAAGCTTTTGAATCCGGGTTATAAGCTAGACGTAGTTCCGAATGTCAAAGGTGAAAATCATTACTTGAGATTGCCGATGAACAAAGTGGCGGTTTATGTTTCTAATGAGGACAAAATTTATGCGTATGCGCAGATTGAAGCTGACAAAAGAGAAAGACCTTACTTTACAAGAAAATCAAATCCTGTAATCAAGCCAATTGAAACTTCAATAGCTTCTTCAGAGAAAAGCCCTTATGTAGATTATTCAGAAGAGCCTCAGTCAGGATTCAAGACCGTCAACAAGACAAAAATCCACAAAGTCAAGCGTGGCGATAACATTGGAGAAATCTCTCAAAAATATGGTGTTTCTGTAGCCAATATTAAAAAATGGAACCGTTTAAGAAGTAACAACATTATGCTGGGAGCCAACTTAAAAATCATGACTTCAGAACGAGTGGCCATTGCTCCAAAGAAAATTGCAAAACCAGCTGTTAGAGTAAAAGATACTACAACTACTGCGATTGCCGCTGTTGAGAAAAAAGCACCTAAAGAAATTGTTCTTGAAGATTCTAAAAAAGAAATCGCTGACGAATCAGAATTTTATGTGGTTCAAAAAGGAGACAATTTAAATACCATCGCTAAGAAATATGGCGTAACCACAGCTCAAATCAGAGAGTGGAATAACATGGAAGACACCAATGTTTTGTTAGGCAGCAAGCTGAAATTAATCAAGGCAGAAAATGGCGCGATTGAAACTAAGTCTGAAAAAACAGAACAACAAATCGCAACTGCGGTGAAAGAACAGCAACAATATCTTGTAAAAAAGGGAGATTCTCTTTTCAGCATTGCTAAAAAATCTGGAGTTACTGTTGAAAATATCAAAGAATGGAATGGTATTGGCAACGAAACTATCAAACCAGGCATGAGGCTTAAAATCCAGGGATAATTTCCTTGGATTTTGGCATTGCCAATAGCAAGACAAAGATGAAAAAGATATTGCTCGTAATATTAGCAATTACCCTATTTTCTTGTGCAGAAAAGGAGAAAGATCCTTCGCAAAAAAAGTCTATCGGAAAAATAAATTCACTTTCAGTTTTTATTGATGATAAACTTTGGATTGGCGAAATTGGCGATTCTATTCGAAAAAAATTCGCAGCGCCCGTTGACGGATTACCACAAGAAGAGCCACTTTTTACCATAAATCAATATCCGGTCCGCGCTTTTGACGGTTATCTTTTGCACAACCGAAATGCTATTCTTATCAAAAAGGAAGCAAAAAACGTATTTAAAATTACCGAGAATGAATTTGCTTCGCCGCAGAATGTGATTCGCATTTCAGGAAATTCAACGGCCATGATTTTGGGCCATATTGAAAGAAATGCGCCGACGATGATTTCCCTTTTTCAACAGACAGAAATTTCACAAAGCCAGAAAATGATGGAAAACAACCTTCGCGACGGCGTGAAAATGGAAAAAAATTTTAAGGTTTCAATGCAGATTCCGAAGGATTTCAAATGCGTCCTGCGAAAAGACAAATTTGTGTGGCTGAAAAAAGAAATCCAGAGCGGCAATTCAAGCATTCTGATTTATGAAATTCCGATAACTTCGATTGTAAACGAACACGATATTATCAGCAACATTGTAAAAATGCGGGATTCTGTGGGCGGACTTTACATCCACGGGACCATGGAAAATTCTAAAATGATTACCGAAGAATCGTACGCGCCGTATCTGATCAACAGCATTTTAGACGGAAAAAAAGTCTTTGAAACCAAAGGAACTTGGGAAATGAAGAATGATTTCATGGCTGGGCCTTTTACCAATTATGCCATCTTAGACCAAGAAAATAATAGAATTCTGGTCATCGAAGGATTCTGTTATGCGCCTTCCACGCCAAAAAGAGACTTGGTTCACGAGCTTGAATCGATTATCAGAACGGCAAAACTTACTAAATAAAACCGCATGTCATTACTTTTTAAAATTAAGCGATTTAACGAGCTTTCTGCCGTTGAACTATATCAAATATTGCAATTGCGAAGCGAAGTCTTTGTGGTCGAACAAAACTGCGTTTATCAAGACATTGACGGAAAAGATCAGAAAGCAATTCACGTTATCGGCGAATTTGAAGGGAAAACGGTGGCCTATTGCAGGATTTTTGACAAGGGATTGTATTTTGACCAAGCATCGATTGGGAGAGTAATTGTAAAGGAGAATTTTCGAGACAGAAAATGGGGACATGACCTCATCAAGGAAGCGATTGACGCGGTTTTGAATCACTTTGGCGAAAGCCAGATTACGATTTCAGCGCAATTGTATCTGAAAAAATTCTATGAAAGCCACGGATTTGTAATGACCAGCGAAGAATATCTTGAAGACGGGATTCCGCATATTGAGATGAAAAAATCTTAAATTTTAGTAATTACCAATTCTACTCTTCGGTCTAAATCAGGACCTTTGCCAAGAGGTTGCGTATTTCCATAACCTTTAAAAGTCATTCTGGTTTTTGGCACTTTTTTGAATACCAAATATTTATAGACGGCTTCGGCGCGATTCACAGAAAGCTTTCGTTTTTTGGTTTCTTTGTCAATAGCTTCTTTATAAAACGGCGGCGTACAGCAGACATGGCCTTGAATTTCGATTTGCAAATTGGTGTATTTCAAAAGCCTTCTGACGATAACGTCGAGTTCACTTTTTGATTTTGCCGTAAGCTTGCTGCTTCCTTTTTGGAACAAGAGCTTATCTAAATAAATTCTGTCGCCGACAATATGCGTCTTGTGAATTTCGCTGAAAACGCCCGGAATATTCAGCTTTTCAATCGGAATTTCCTTGAAATTCATCACCACATCCACACGTCTGTTTTTTGAACGGACTTCAGAAATATTGTCAATATCGTCTTCAATCAAAACACGCCCTCGTCCTTCAATTGTTACGATAATTTTGTTTTTTACGCCTTCTTCCACCAGCTTATCACGAATGGCATTGGCACGATTATTTGACAATTTAAAATTGTATTCCTCCTTGCCACGGTCATCGCAATACCCATAAATGCTTATGGATTCTACGCGCGCAGAATCAGATTCTTTGATGAATTTCACCAGATTTTCTACACGGCTGTCGTCAAGATTGTATTTATTGACATCAAAATAAACCGAGTGAACGACTTCTTCTTGGGCATTGGCGAAGCCGAAAAAAAGCAGGGGTACTATTTTTAAAAAGCGCAACATTATTTAAGTAAGATTTTATTGTATTCTGGAGCATTTGCAAGCAATGAAGTCGCTTTTTTAATCTCAGAATTGTTCTTCGTATAGTATTGGTACAAGCCTTCTTTGTACTGATATCTTCGGATGATTTCGTCTAAAATCAGTTCTTTAATTTCTGCCTGATTTTTATTCAGTTGCGTATCGTCGCTTTTTTGTAAAGCGGTTAACAATGACTGAAATTCAGCTTTTATTTCTTCGTCAATTTTCTCTTTTTTGGCGGCTTCAAGCGTTTTTTTCAAGGCCACTTCGGTTTCGGTATCAAAGACAAATTTTTCAGTTTTCAGGTATTTCTTGAAATCTGCAAAATCAGCATCGGTAAAAGTTGGAATCTTTGTTCCCAAATTCGGATTTTTGTAATAATAGTTCGTCACATAATTGAAGATTCCATCGTTTTTAACCAGCGATTCTGTGATGGCGCTCATTTTTGCTTCTGCCAATTCCACGTCTGGCTGAATGCCACCACCGTCATAAACCGTCCTTCCTTTTCTGGTTTTGAAGGCGTTGTAATTTTTAGCATCGGTTCTTACGGCTTTCCCGTCTTTGTCTTTGTGCCAATAATCTAGGGCTTGAATACACCTTCCGGAAGGCGTGTAATATCTAGAAATCGTGACTTTTACTTGTGTTCCATAAGTCAGGTCAATTGGTCTTTGAACCAAACCTTTTCCAAAACTTCTAGCCCCGACAACAACCGCTCTGTCCAAATCTTGCAATGCTCCGGCCACGATTTCTGACGCTGAAGCGCTTCTTCCATCAACCAAAACAACCAGCGGAATGTCAGTATCTACCGGAGTTTTCGTGGTTTTATATGTATTATTGTGTTTTTCAATGTGTGATTTTGTGGTCACGATGGTTTCGCCGCTTGGCACAAAAAGATTGCAAATGTTTACGGCTTCGCCCAAAAGGCCACCTGGGTTTCCTCTTAAATCTAAAATAATTCTTTCAGCACCGTCTTTTTTCAGCTTTTCTAAAGCATCTTTTGTTTCAGCAGAAGCTTTGGCATTGAATTGCGAAAGCACGATATAGCCCGTTTTTTCATCCACTTTTGAAAAGAAAGGAACTGCTTTTACATCTACTTCCTCTAAAATTAGATTTGTGGTATTTGTTTTTCCTTGGCGGAGGTATTTGATTTCAATCTTAGCATTTTTGCTTCCTTTTAAGAGCTGTGACGCATCATCTTTAAAATCGGTCAGCACGACGTCGCCAATCTGAATTATCTCGTCACCGGCCTTTAAACCGGCTTTGTCTGCAGGATAATTTTTATATGGCTCTTTGATAATCAGCTTTCCTTCTTTTCGGGTAATCATGGCGCCGATTCCGGTATATTCGCCAGTGTTGTTGATTTTGAATTTCACCACATCCTGCTCATTGAAATAAACCGTGTAAGGATCTAATTCCTGAAGCATATTTTTAATGGCTTTGTCCATCAAATCACCCGGATTTGTTTCGTCAACATAGTTCATGTTCACTGTTTTAAACATCATGGTGAAGATTTCAATCTGTTTTGCAATTTCAAAGAAATCGTTTCTGAAACTCGCTCCCACATATAAAAGTCCTCCGGCAATAACCGGAATCACATATCTTTTCTTTAAAAATGCATACATATTTTAATCTTTTTTTCTTTTTAATCTTCTTCGGATAAGGAAAAACAAGGCCACTAAAATAAGAATAAATGGCCAAACTTCTAAGAACCATAAGAATAAACTTGAAAGTCCCAGAAATCCTTGTTTCAAAGCATTTCCCATTTTACTGCCGAAGGAATTTGTCACGCCGCTTTCTGACGGATTGATTTTGTAAAATTCTATATAAACCGAACTCATCGAAACTTGGCGCTGCATGTATTTTAGCTGGCCTTCTTTCGACTCGATTTCTTCTCTAATTTCAGAAAGTTTTTTCTCGATTTCCAGCATTTCAGAAACCTTTCCTGCTTTATTAAGCAACTCAAGATACCGAGTTTCCAAGGTTCTTTTTGTTTTTAAACGGGCTTCGGTATCAATAAATTCTGCCGTCACATCTTCGGCAGAAATTTCTTTCTCATCAAAAAACGAAACGCCTTTTCCGATAGAGGCTACAAGTTTTTCAAAATTTTGATTAGGAACCCGAATCGTTAATTTCTTATAAACAGAATAGCCGTCTTTTCCTTCGCTTTCTCGCTGAATGATTGCTTTGTTTTCGCCAATCGCTTTTTGAATCTGCGCTCTGGTCTCTTCTAGATCTGATGTCTCAAATTTTAAAGTTGCGCTTTTTACGATTTTCTGTTCTATAGATTTTTCTGGCATTTCATCATTCACGCCGTCTTCATCATATTCTGAACTTTTTGAATCAACTAGCGCTGAAGCAACAGGGGTTTCTATCATTTCAACCGGCGCGTAGGCTACCGCATCAAGATTTTCTTCCATCGCTACTTCTTTGCAAGAAAAAAGAAGCGATACGATTAACAAAGGAAGGAGGTTTTTCATATAAGTTTGTTTTATAAACTGTTAACGAAAATTCTTTCAATTTTAGTATAACACTTTGAGCAATAACCTTTAATCGTCTGCAGGTTTTGACTGAAGATTGAATTTCTCAAAAAGCTGAATCGTTTTTATGTTTATTTCTTCGTAAGTCAGCCTGTCTTTTGATTGGTACAAAAGCATGAAAGCGTAGGGTTCTTGCAAATTATCTGTCAGAATATGTTTGTTTAATCGGTAGGTTTCTCGCAAAACTCTTTTGAAATAATTGCGGTCCACGGCTTTTTTGAAATATTTCTTTGAAACAGAAACACCCATTTTCAACAGCTGTACTTCGTCAATATTTCCTTTGAGATAAACCAGTCGCAGTGGATATTTTGAAACTGACTTTCCTGATTTAAACATCAGGTCAATCGTGTTTCGGCTTTTGAGTTTTTCAGATTTTGGATACGTCGGCATTTACGGATAAATATTATAAACAATCTTCAAATCAGGATAATTGATATAAAACTGAATGCGATTGCCTTGCTTTTTTCTTGTGATTACTTCAATAACACAACGGTTGCCACTGTTATCAATACAGTTAAAAGTCATGGTTTTGTCCGTTTCATTTTCAATCGTTTTTCCATAGACTTCAATGGTGTAAAGCTGTGTCTGCTGTGAATTTACTACAATTCTATCTTTGTCGCCGTCAAGCGTGATGATAATGTTTGTTTCTTTAAAATCAGACCATTTCCCCCATTTTCCTTTTGCATCTTCTTCCATGACGCTGTAGCTTGAGGTTTTGAATCGGTATTTTTGGGCAATAGCATTTTGCGTTCCTAAAAGGATAAAAGCCAGCAGTGCCAAAGTTTTTAATGCTTTCATTTGAGATTTTAATAAAGGGGTAAAGTTACAAATATATTTCAGCAGACGTAATTTGCGAAGGTGTTTCCTGCGTTTCTACATAATTTCTAGGGGAAGTTCCCCAATAAAATCTACACATTCTACACTTTTTGAAATTATTTATTTTTAAAATTGGAATCTGAAATATTTATTTACAAAGATTTGAATCACATCTAAACCCTTGATTTATATAGAGAAAACTCAAAATAATGCTTTTTATTTTATGGACATCTGAAGAAAATAATTTGCAGTGGCACTGAACTTGCCTTAAAACTTACAAATCAATTACAATTAATAAAATAGATACAATATGAAAAATTTAATTTTAAGCGCAATGATGTTGACAGGAGTGGTAACATTTGCACAAGAAACACCAAAAAAAGCGACTGACGCTACAAAATCTAAAACTACTACAACTGTTGACGCAAACAAAGCTACAAAAGTTACAAAAACTACTGAAGCTAAACAAGATGCAAACGGTGACAAACAAGTAGAAACAACTACAACAACACAAACTGCAAAAGCGGAAACTGTGCCAACAATTCAAGCAGCGACGCCAGCACCAGCTACATCAAAAAAACAATAGTTTTTTTGACCTAACTAAACCAAACCATTATAAGAAAACCTCTAAATTTTTTAGAGGTTTTTTTGTGTCATGAATTTTTGATCAGCTTCTTGGCAATTTCATTCAATTCTTTTCGATTTTGGTCAATGTAGGCCAAGCCCGCTTGAATCAATTCATAAATGTTTTTTTCAGAAACATCGTCCATTTCAGAAGACGCATTTTTTAAGGAAGGCATTAATCGGTAATAGTTTTTTGCATTTCTGGCGCCTAAAGTTTCATACATTTTTCTGACATGGTAATCAGTAGTTTCCACATTGGCAGAAAGTAAAATATCAATCAAGGGCTGGATCCATTTTACTTTTCCAGCGTTTTCAAATTGGCGGAAAGTATAAGGTTTCAAGACTTCTCCCGTTCCCACAGACACAATTATCATATCGCTAATGCTCGGAAAATCAGGCTTTAAAGGATTGTTTAAAATTTTTGAAAATTCAATTTTTCTCGCTTCCGCGTAAGCGCACAAGGCAGGATTATTGGCATAAACGCCTCCGTCAATCAGCGTAAATTCTTGCCCGTAAAGCGATTTTATTTTCGCAGGCTCAAAGTACGTCGGCGCGGCAGAAGTGGCACGGCAAACGTCTTTTACCAAAAAATTCTCTAAATCTGAATCGGCTTCGTGGCTCGTGAAAAACTTGGCTCTTCGGTGAAAAATGTCATACGAAGTAATCAGGCTTGGTTTGATAAATTTCTTGATTTCTAGGTTTCCAAAGACTTCTTCTAACTGTTTTTCCAAAGCTCGCTGTGAAATTTTCTCGCTGAAAAGCCCAAACGGATTGATAATATGCTGCCAAAACGAAACGTTGAAAATCGTTTCGCCGCGTTTTGCATACAAGTCTAAGGCCGTTTCCACAGAATATTTCGCTTTGTTGTCATTGTCTGGAAAAAGCAAGATGGAAGCCAGAATGCCGCCAGTGCTTGTTCCTGCGATGAGGTCAAAATAGTCGCCGATTTTTGCAGTGGGATTATCGAGTTTTTGCAATTGCTCCTCGATATATTTCAGGATTACGCAGGTAATAATCCCTCGGATGCCACCGCCATCCAAACTCAAAATTCTAATTTTTTTTGACATGGCTATTCAATTTAGGCTGAAGATTTAGATTTGGGATCTTTTAATTTACTTCAGGTTTTATGGTTTAAATACTTAAGATTACGGTTTGAATCACCGTTTTAAAGATACTGTTCTTGATATTGTTCAGCTTTATTTTTGACAAGCCCGCACCTTGCAAGGCTTTTAAAATCACCAAATCTTGCTGGCTTTTTAGCAACCACGCAAATTCGTCTTCTGTAATGGAATTTTCTACCAATAAAACCGACCAGCGGACTAATTTTTCTTTAGAATTTTCTAAGAAATGATTCACGTCTTTCTGGATCTCGGGCTTAAATTCTTTGTATTTATCGCCAAGAACTGTGATTAGGTTCTTGCGAAGTTCTTCTAATAATTTTTCAATGTCCATGATTTCTTATTTTTTTGTGCTGATTAGATCGAGCAGGCTTTCTTTTGATGCTTTGTCTTTTCTGATTTCATATTGGATCAATAAATCCATGGCTTCAAGCACTTGTTTTTTTGCTTCTTCTGAGAAAGCTGGCGTGAGCATTTCTTTTTCTTTCCATCTTTTGAAAAAGCCTCCTAATAGATTTTTTTCTTCGTCGGTTAAGACTTTCCACATGGCGAAGGTGATTTCGTTGTCAGGCTTGTTCTTTTCATATTCTGCCAGTTTTTCGATGTTTAAAAGTAATGCTTCTATTTCTGGCTTGTTTTTAGAATAGGGCGTAGTTGCTTTATCCATCAGCTTTGACGTTTCTACTTTCAGCTCGGTTGTTCTTTGGTAAGAATATTGGTCAAAGACTGCCGTTCGCGTTGATTCGCAGGAAATAGTGGCGAAGGAGAGGAACAGTAGTGCGAATAGTTTATTTTTTATCTTTTTCATTTTCTGTAGGTTTTAAGATTACGTAGCCTTGGCTGTCTTTTTTTAATTTGGAAAGCTGTTTCCAGGTAAGATTTCTTTTTTCAAAGTGGGGCATATCTTTAAAATTTTTCCAATTTCCTCCCCATTCGTAGCCGTGTTTTGCGAAAATTTTCACACATTCATACCAATCGGCGACTTTATCATTGTCCCAATCTTTTTTGGTGTCCCAAGACGCTTCTTTTTCATCAATAATCAGGCAGATATCGACAGCAAATCCATAATTGTGGATGGATTGTCCGCCTTTTGCATTGGTGACTTTTTTTCCAGGTTTTGTGCGTCCTTTTGCATAGAGGATGTCTTGTTCTTCAGGGGTTCTGAAGCCATCGGTGATTCTTATCTTTGCTTTTGCTGTTAAGGCTTTGTCGCATTCTTCGATGATTTTGGTGACTTCGGCCCTTATGGAAGGGTGGAGGTCTGCAATTCTTTGTTTTGTAGGTTTGTCCATAATAATTCTATTAAATTAGAATACAAATATAATAGAAAATAATCTTCATTGCAAATTATATTAAGATTATTTTCATCTAATTGTTGTTTTCTTGTTTGGGAATTCAGAAAACTGTTGCTGTCTTAAATGTACTACTTTTTGTGTTTGGTGCGCTTTTTTATTTTTATTGGAATTAAATTTTTGAATTAGCATTGCATCGCCCTGTTTCCGAGCATCTGTCGACTGTAAATGTCTAACTATCGCGTGTAAATGAACTGCTTTAGACTGTAAAGAAGCTTCTGTTGGCTGGAAACTTTTTACTGTAAAGTGTTTATGAACTGCTTTGACTGCGAAACGAATTGCTACAGACTAGAAAGCTGTAACTGTCAGGCTGAAATGAACTGCTGGCGGATCTAATGGGGTGGCTGTAAGCGCGACTTCTTTTACTTTAATACTGAAATGACTTGCTTTAAGGCTAAAATGAATTTCTGGAAGAAATGGGTTGTTTGGTTTTTACAAAAAAGAAAAGTCCCAGTGGTGGTGGGACTTTTTATTGTTTTTAAAACTTTTTAGTTCGTATAGATTTTAATTGCCGTTAATGGCTTTAGTTATTTTGCTGAAGCTGAAGAGGTCTTGGTGCACTGGATCTCCTTTATAAAACTTGCGGGCGAGCTTGCAGAAGCTGATGACTTCGTCATAGATTTCATTAAAGGCATCGATGGCTTCCTGGGTTAGTAATTTTTTTGATCCTTTGTGGAATTCTTGTACTGTGTCAGATTCTTTGAGCGTGTCTGCGCAGGCTTCAATTGTGATCAAGGTGGCTTCGAGCGTTCCTTTTTCAATGATTTCGGCTTTGATTTCAGGTGTTATGTTTGTTTTGTATTCGAATAAAAGATTGATCAAGGCTTCTTGATCGCGATAAGAATTTGCGGCGATAAAATAAGTTGTGAATCCGAGAAGGGCTAAGAGTTCTGCTCTTCTGACGGGCACTTTTCTGAAGTCTTCGCTGATTTGAAGTTTTAATTGGGAGAGGTTTGTCAGTGCGCTTTCTTGAATGGAATTGACAACTCTTGTGGCTTGACGAAGTTCTTTTGCACTGTCGAGGCCCAGGTAAGTTTGGGTCGTGCTGTTGATTTTTGCTTCAAGTTGCTGGAAGAAATCGTCTGTCCAGTTGGTGCGTTTTGTTTTAAGAAAATCCTTTTTTAGGATTGCATTTTTAAGGATTACGCTTGCTGCGATGATCAGCTCTACGTCTTTGACGGTGTAACGACGGTTATTCATTTGCTTATATTTTAATTTAACTTCTGCTTTTCGATACAATTAAAGTGGTGCCGATTGTATTTGATAAATGTAATTAATTTTTTGAGATTTTGCTTTTTTAGGTGGAAGAATTGCATTTTTGGATAGGATTTTGCGCGCTCGATGGCTGGGATTTGCAATCATTGCCGAAAAATAAGTAAAGATGTCTTAAAAAGTTTTTATCTGAAATAAAGATGTCTTTATAAATGCCAAAATATGAATTTTAAATTGTTTTGATTAAGATTGTGGGCACGGATTGCAAATCCGCGCTATCTGGATTAAACTGATTGAACCTTGAATCCAATAATTTTCCTTCTTCTCTAACAATCTCATCTGTCTTGTTAGACAGCAGTTTTTTCAAGAAATTAGTAAAACCAGTCCAGCCATTTTTGCAGGCTTGGGTAAATTAATGGAAATGAAAAAGCTACTCGAAAGTAGCTTTATTTGTAAGACTAAATAAGTCTTCTATTATCGGGCCATCTTCCTTCCTCATATTCTTGAAAGTAAAATTCAAGCGGTTGACCTGTTCCAAAATCAATTACTTTGCCTGTTTTACTTTCAACTAGAAATGGTGCATTTCCAGCCAAGGTATTATACTTCTCATCTTTAGTTTTATAATACTTTCTGCTTGTGTAGAAAAATATCATCCCATAAGATTTAGAAATTGTGTTTTCTTGAATGATAGAAAGCTCAAGTTCAGTTTCTTCTTCAATTTCTTTAACATATTTTTCAGCAATAGATTTTATTTCTTTTTCTGTTAGCATAATTAGTTTGTTTTTAAATATTTAAATTCCTTGTATCCCGCTCTTAAATTAGCTTTTCCAGAAGCTATTTGTCCGTCAATAAAAATTAATTCACCATCTTTCTTTACGACATTGAACACATGGTTAGTTGCATTTGGATTTTCTTTAATGCCATAAATAATTTCTCTTTCACCTTCTTTCATTACTTTATTTGTAGACGGTATGGATTGTGTTAAAAAATCATTGTTGAATAGTTTTTGTAGTTTTTCAATATTTTGCACTTTTGAAGGTTTTGCAGTTCTAATTTTACCAGCTTTAAGAAACTCTTCAACGCATTCAACCACATTTACACAATTTTTATCACCAATTTGTAAAATTTTACCGTCTATGACATGGTGATTAAAATATATTATGGCCTCATCTAAGTATTTAAAAGCCTCCCTTGGTTTTATTTTTGATAGTTTTGCTAGCCTTTCGTTAAATTCTTCAACTGTTATGTTTAAATTTGGCACAGAAATGTCTTCTGCCATTCCTGCACCTTTTTTGCTTTCATTATCTAAATCATCCAATAAATTGCCTTCTTCTCTAACAATATCATCAGTTTTGTTAGACATCAGTTTTTTCAAAAAATTAGTAAAACCTGTCCAGCCATTTTTGCAGTCTTGGGCAATATCCTCAAATCAACAAACTATTAAAATTAAAAACCGCCTAAGAATAGACGGTTATCAGTTTACATTTTAATCCTTTCGTAATATTTTCCCCAATCAAAATCGAAGCCTAAATTTTTTACAACATCTTTAAATATCTCATCAAAATCAGGCTCATTTTTTTTGGCAAAATCATACCATTTCTTTGAAAATTCAGTGTATTCATCTCCTAATGCTTCACCTTGGCTACGCATTCCCCTATGAGTGCTTGCCAGCCAATATTTTTTCTTTTCTTCCCTGCTTAATTTAGGATATTCTTGTGACCAAAATTTGTTCTGATTGTCAAGTATTTGCTGTAAAAATTCTTTATCGTTCATAATTTACATTTCGATTAATGTTATTAAATATTTGTTGTCAATAGTTTCTGTGTTTTTCACTTTAAATTTTCTTCCTCTTAAAAGTAATAATTCTTCTTTTGCATAGTCTGCATTATTGGGTTTACTTAGGTTTTTTTTGATAAGAAATAAAAAACCGCAACTTGGGTTGCGGTTAGAAAATAATTTACAATCTATACCAAAACTTATAAAAATAAACTTTTTCAGGATTTACATGAATGATAAAGCCTACCATCAGGGTTTATAGCTCGTTCATTACTTAGTCAAATTTCTTCTGCACCTTCAATAGTCTAAGGTTCCTACCAATTTTTAGATTTTAACTTCTTAAATATTAGTATATTGTAAGATATTCCTCGAAAAATTTAGATTTCTTTTAAATATAAAACAAAAGCCGTTCTTTTAAAACGGCTTAAATAACTTAACTAATATAGCGAAAGCGTCATAATGAGAGAACAAAATTATTTATCTAAGTCATCAGTGATTATGATATTGTCTAACATAATCCCTTGACAATAAAGAATATAAATAAATGTACTAAATAAGTAGGGAGTAGATAGGGTTTCTAAAACAAATTGTAAATCATTCTTTTTTATATCCGAACTGTACCAAAGCCAAGCCCTGTCTTTTATATTAGCAATCCATGATTCAAAATGATATTGATTTTCGTCATTATCTCTATCTTTAGATGTTTTTAATGTCATACTTTCGACAAACCAAGCAGGCAAAATAGTTTTCCACATTTGGTCACTAGGCCATTCGTTTTTGTATGCATAGCTAGAAATAATTTTCATAACTTCCTTGGTTTTTTTTAAAACTTCTTTTGCATTTTCTACATTTTTAGCTGTAATTATAATTTTTGTAAATTCTGGAAACTCGCCTTTTGTGTTTTCTTCAATTCTTTTTAATTCAGTTTTTTTCATATTAATATTTAATTATTTTTGGGTTTTTTATACTTTGTAATAATTCATCAAAATAATTATTAGGGATTCCAAAAGAATTTTTAGTTTTTGTAGGATCATCAATTTGAGGTCTGTCTGGGAATTCTTTTCTACGTATCTCAGGTACGGCCTCTTTTCTTATTTTTTCTATAAATTTGGTATCAATATCTGCAGTAAAAACTTCAGCCTTGTTTCCTCTTTTTGTCCAAAACCGAGCAATCCTATATTCATCGTCGAAAGTTATATGAACCATATCTTTTCCTTCAATTGCAACTTTATTGTCATTTATAAAGAATCTGTATTTGCTACTGTTAGGAAATTCACCTCCTTGAATTCTAAAAATTTTTCCATACTTTGTTTCTGGCAATTCATCCAATAATTTTCCTTCTTCCCTAACAATCTCATCAGTTTTGTTAGACATCAGTTTTTTCAAGAAATTAGTAAAACCAGTCCAGCCATTTTTGCAGGCTTGGGCAAACTTTGCAATTAAGATTCTTACTAATTTTAAGATGTCTATCGCGCCCATTGTGGCTACAGAAAAAGCTTCTCTCGCTACAAGTCTTATTGTTGCCATTGCTTTCTCAGAAGCTGAGGCGGCTTGCGCAATTGCAGAGGCTCCTCCGGTAAAAAAAGCTAGAACAACTGCTAGAACAACTTCAAAAATAAAACTTCCCGCATAATACGCATAATGATATGAGGTCAATTTACTAGTGCTTCCTGAGAAAGCAGTAAAAAGTTCTTTCATTTTTTCGAAACTGAAATCAGCCAGTAAGGAAGCGACTCCTGCAAAAAATGCGCCACTTTGTTCGCTTATCAAGTCAATCAGGTCTTCAATGAACTCAAAGGTATCTTGCTTATTTCTGTAGCTTTCACCGGTCAATTTTTCATCAAGTTTAGTCATTTGCTTGATTAACCAGCCAATAATCTGAATAAGCATTTGAACTGTTGACAGCAGTCCGTTTACAAATCCCATCAAAAGAGCTTTGAAATGCAAGGCAACTTCACCAACGAAATTAGCAATTTTTTCTGAGAATTCTTTGAAAAACTGCAATCCTTCTTGTATGGTTTTATATGCTTTTTCTAAAAGTTTTGTAACGCCGCTGGGCAGTTCTTTTTTTGCATAAGATGCGATGCTATTTAAAGTACTGTCAAAGGTTTGGCTCACCATTTGCTGGATGTCTGCGGGCAAGACAAAGTCGATAATTGTTTTTAATCCTTTTTCTTGTACATCGTTAAGATATTCAATTAATTCAACAATATTGCTTGTTGCTTCTGCCTTTTGCGGTATATAATCATGCTCGGTAAATTTAATTTTTTCAAATTGCTCATTTAAAGTTTCGGTTACATATTCGATTAAACCTTCCAAGCCTCCGAATATCGTTTTCAATAGCATTCCATTTGAACTAGTAATGTTTAGCTCGCTTTCAATTGCAAACTTAACTTTGTCGAAATCAACATCTGAGTTGAAAAGTTTTTTTAAAATATTTAAATTATCTGTTATTTCATCATCAAACGAGTTGATTCGTATTCCTGTGGAATTAGCTTTTGTTGATATCAAAGAAATTTTTTCTTTGTTTTTAAGTTTATAAAGCATTTCTCTGTAGTCTTTTCCAAACTTGACTAGTAGAAATGTTCCAAATAAATTTGATTTGTTAGCATTTGTTTCTTCACAAATCATAATCATCTGATTGTCTTGAGGATTTGTTTTGTTATACAACTCTAAAACTTGTGTTCCAGAATCACAAATTCTTATATCATAAGTATAGCTATATCCGCCACCACCGAAAATAGAAATCGGGGCGTTTAATTTTAATAAACTTCCGTCAGATGGTTTGTTTTTTTCTAAAAAAGGACTGTTGTAGGATGTACTTATAGGAAACTGTGAAATAGAGTTTATGTTAGATGTGTTTCCGCCAAACAAACTCCCCAGCATCCCATCATCAGCCTCCTTATTCCAAACTAATGGAAAATTATTTGTGCTCATAATTTTAATTTTTTAAAAAACCTTGCTCTGCTTTGTGAGGCAAGAGCAAGGTTTAGGTTAATGATTAGTTAGTGATTTCGTCGGTTTTTCCTTTTAAAGTCAATTTTGGAATAATCTGAAAAGGATTTAATGAAATCTGTTTGCCTTCTGCATCAAGTTCTGGGCTTCCGTCTGAATCAAATTGCTTGAAATCTTTGCAGTCTTCGTCGCAAGGCAGTGCCGTATCTACTTTCATGCCGATGCTTCCTGCTTGGATAATCGTTAACGAAGTAGGTACTCTTGTTTCCCAAGTTTCTTCCACTTCGCCTTCTGTTTCCCTTAATTCATCCACGATGGAAATGAATAATTCATCGTCCATTGTAGGCACTTGGCCCCCATTCCAGACTTGGCCTGTTGCCATGAACCAGTTTACAGCTTCTTCAAATCCTGGTCGGATGGTCAAGATTACTCTGGCCATGCCGCTTTGAAGGAAAGCTCTGAAAATTGCATCGTCAGACTCGTCAACATTGTACAGCTGCAACCATTTTTCTTTGTACGCCCAGTAGAACGGATAGAAATTATAGCTCATCAAGTCCCATTCAAATGCCTGCTCCAGGAATTTTACTTTTGCTGCATATTCGTCTAAGGCGACGTCTTCATAGTTAACCTGAATTTCATTCAGCTTGGTGCCAGAAATCAGGTTTTTTTCGCCCAGTTTTGTATGGCTTACCAAATATTCGATACAGTTTTTACGCAAGACCATGTTTTCAATCTGACGGTAGAATAACGGATTCGTTCTTACTTTTTCCAGCTGTACTGCTTTTGATTCCCTAATTTTTGCATTGTATTCTTCTAATTTTGCTTCGTAGGCTTTTATGATGGCGTTGAAGGTTTCGATTTGCCATTGTTGATATGCCGCATCAGTTCTTTGTAATTTAACCGTCACGTTTATATTACCAGAAAAATAAGATATGAAATTCACCGAAACAGGAATATTTTTTTCGAAGCTATTTAATGTTTCTGAAGCATCCGGATAAAGAAGATAATTACTATTTCCTTGACTTGTTTTATATCTTAAATTTCCAACAGAAATTCCGATATATTTGCCCCAACTGTTGTCCATAGCGGGACTTGAAACTGAAACGATGGCTCCAACGGTTCTATATCCATCTGGAATCGATAAGTTGTTTTTGTCTGACCATGATTTGCTTGTACCCGTTTTGTCAAGCCCATGAAAATTAAATTCTGTTCCAATACTTATATTGTTTGATATGCAAGGTTCAACAGAAGTGTTGTATATTCCTGCCCAATGACTATAAGTGCTCTCATTAATTTTTGAATGATTTTGTAAATTTAGAGTTCCAGAAAATGTTCTCGGATCCACAGGTCTTTCAATGAAATCTTCATCCTTGCCATTATTCTCCGTAATCGCCATTTTGTGAAAGGCAGCCGGTTCAGGAATCATGAATTCATACATCAAGCGCTTGCCGTAATTGATAATCTTGTTTTTGTAAATCTTATCTACCCATCGGTAAACGCCAGATACGTGCTGGTCATTTTCTCTGTTGTCGTAACCGTGCTTATTGTTTTCTTCAAACTCTTCGATGACTTTTGAAATACGTTCTTCTTTTACTTTCTGAACCACTCTGTCAAGCACTCTTTCCGTAATCTCTTTAGCATGCGTTACTGCCTGGCTGTTTGATTCTTCTGATGAGGTGTTGTTGGCAAAATCGGCTCCGGCACTCATGCTTCCAGCACCTAATTTTTGAGTTACAAATGCATTTGCCCCGACGTGTGTATCTTCTGCCAAAACAGAAGCCACTTCAGAATTCATTTCAAAACGTTCTGTGGAAGTTGAATCGGTTAGTTTTTCAGACTCTTTTTCCTTCGAAGTTGTAGTCGTGTCCTCTGTTCTGCGTAATCTTCGGGTTGAGCGTTCTTTGTATTCGCTGGCCATCACGTTTTCAATGTGCGACACTTCACCCGGAACGTAACAACAAACCTCTTGCTCAACTTTTCTGTAATCTGCAATTCCCAGACGTCTGATTCCGAAACCTGTAGGAACGTATTCAATGGCTGGATTTTCTCCTGGAGTTTCAGGCTTTGGGGTTTCCGGCTCTGTAACTGTTTCTTCATCAGTTGTGTATTTTCCTATGCCACTTAGCATATATGTTGCGGTTCCTGGATTGGCAGAATTACTTCTATCTCTATTTAATTCTGGATAAGTTACTTCTGCAATCGGGTCAGTGATATAGCTGTTTTTATTTTCATTTCTTACAGAAACTCCTTGCCCTGTCACAAAAAATTCTTTTCCGTTTTGAGCTATAAACATTCCTTCAATCCTGAAGTCGCCGCCATTTTCTGCAATCGTTTCAGTATTGAAAAGTGTAGCTTGCAGATTTCCGTTTACCCATGCTATTGTTTTTGATGTGCCTTGATTATTGCCTCCGTCTTCAAAAATCAAGTTGTAATTTGCATATGTAAAAGTCATCCCGCTATCTAAACCAACAAATTCTAATATGAGCTTTTTTTTGTTACGCATAACCACAGAGTGGATATTCAAGATGTTTCCGGATGTTTCTCTTTGAATTACAGGAAACAGCATGCCATTGCTGCTTTTGTATTTCTGCGATTTTTCTGTTCTCTCAAAAAGGAGCTGCATCAGCTTTTGCTCTTTTTCTTTTGCGTATTCGATTATTTCGGCAAAAGTATCATAGCCAAGCGCATTTTGACAGCTCTCGATAATCCACCAAAAAGGAGTATCTTGAGCATATTCTTTTAAGAATTCTATTTCACTCATGTCAGGAGAAAATTCAAATTTTGGAAGTTCCAAATCCTTGTATTCAACGATAACTGTTTCCTGTTTTGTAACTGGATCAACTGTGTTCTTCTCGATTTTCTCTGCATTTTTATAAGCTTTCTCCACCAAAAGATCATAATTTTTCTGGTAGGCGCTTAAGCTCTTCGCATTTTCTTTATTATATCTCTTTTCTAAAGCTTCAGTAGTTTCGCGCAGGTTTTTCAATTCTGACAAATGATTGTTTATCAGCGTGATTTCCATCGTTTTTGTAGGTTCGATTGGAGATGAAGACGCTTCGTTTCCTTTATTGTCGTTTGTGGTTGCGTCTTTAGAGGCGGTGGTTACAACTTCTTCAGCAAAAATCTTTTTTGGCATTATGATTCTTGCTTGAGCCAATTTTCGAAGCGCTTCCAGGTTTTGGCCTAAATTGTTTCTTTCCTGCACGAATAATTCAGCCACTAAAACCGATAGAATTGCCTCACGGATGTAGCTCGATTTTGAAGTAATTATTTGATAGATAAGGTTGTCCCAAAGAATGATTTTTCTATCAAAGTCAAGTTCAGTTAATGGATTTGTTCTTACAACTCCCTCATGAAAGTTTAATCTTTTGTTTAGCTCCTCTAATGAGAATTTTTTGCGATTTGCAGTCAGCCAAGTCGCAAATTCAAAAAAATTATTGTTACTGTGTCCATTTACATGAATTTTTAAATCTTCAATTTTCTTGTAGCTTTCCGCTGTAAATAATGCGGCCTTCTTCTTTAGATTTGTCTTCTTTGGAAATGACGAATTGTTGTCGTGATAAATTTTAAAAGACGAAGCATCTACAAACGGATGCTGTACAAATGTCTTTTCCACTTTTTCTTTTTCGACTAATTCAGGCGCTCTCATCGTTACAAATCGGAAGAGCGTGTTTTTAATTTCTGTACTCATAAAATAAATTTTTTAATATGTTTGAATAAAATGTTTGAAATAAATCATATATTTTTTTTGAAATTTCATAAGATGAGGTGTTCCGGAATACCTATATCTTGTTTTTTTCACTTTTTAGATTTATTTCGATGCAAATATATTAGATAATAATCTTATAAAACAAATTAAATTGAAGATTTTTTTCTTTTATTTTGTAATATATTCATAATAAGCTTTTATGCTATATTTATTTGAACAATAGTTTGGAAATCAGTAGCTAAACGCATGCATTTCAGATGTTTTTGTAAGTCACCAAAATGTATTATAAAAGCTTATTTTCTTCTAATTGATAGTAAATATTAGGATTTTAGTTTTTATAAAGATTTTTTTCCTATTTTTGTAAAAATTTTATAAGACAATCTTATGGTTTCAGAAAGAGTAGGCAAGTATATTGCCAAGAAAGGTATAAGCTTTTATGCTTTTGAAAATAGTATCAAAGCAAGCAGAGGAAGTATTTCAAAAGCCGTAAAAGAAGGAAAAAGCATCGGTTCTCAAGTTTTAGAAACTATTCTTTCGGTTTATACCGACTTGAATCCAACTTGGCTTTTGACCGGACAAGGAAACATATTTACTGAAAATGAATCTATTTCCAGAAATAACAAAATCGAGACTTTTCGCTTGAAAACAGATTCTTCTTTAGAAAGCCAGCAGATTCCGTTATACGACATTGAAGCCGTTGCCGGACTGGTACCGCTTTTTCAAGACAGCAAATCGCAAGAACCGATTGACCACATATCGATTCCTCACTTGCCGAAATGCGACGGAGCGGTTTATGTGACGGGTGACAGCATGTATCCGTTGCTGAAAAGCGGCGATATCGTTTTATACAAAGAAATCAACGACATCAGAAACGAGATTTTCTGGGGAGAAATGTATCTTTTGAGCATTGATATGAGCGGCGAAGAATATATTACGGTAAAATACATCCAAAAATCCGAAAGAGAAGGATTTGTAAAGCTTGTAAGCCAAAATAAGCACCATCAGGACAAAGACGTCGAGATGTCAAAAATAAAAGCGTTAGCGCTCGTTAAAGCAAGTATCAGAATCAACGCGATGCACTAATAAAAAAGGCGGACAATTTTGTCCGCCTTAAATTTTTAAGCTTACCACAGATTCGCAGATTTTTCTGCAGGTTTGTGGTGTTTTTTTATTCTATATCTGATTCAAATTTGCTTCATATATTTTAATCTGGGGATCTGCGGTGTTTTATTTTTTTGGCATAGCAGGATAAACATTGTTCTCCTTTTTGATGTCCGCCATTTGGTTTTCGGGATCAATTTCGATTTTTGAAATTTGGCTCAATCCTTTGCTAATCGTGAATTTGTAATTTGGATAAGCCCAGTCAAAACCAGTCAAAACCGTTCTTTTTACATTTGTGAAAGGATTAGGTTTTTCGCCGTGCATCATCTGAAGTGGCGCATAAAAATATTCTTTTGTTCCGTCAGCATAGGTCACCAAAATATCTAAAGGCATTGGCATTTTTCCG